>Ga0180009_10000688_pt1 | contig 44636 bp, 38 predicted proteins | sample OS_PC_MetaG_FD_123537 | JGI IMG/M metagenome (GOLD analysis project Ga0180009, IMG submission 123537) | Groundwater microbial communities from the Aspo Hard Rock Laboratory (HRL) deep subsurface site, Sweden - OS_PC_MetaG | ecosystem: Environmental > Aquatic > Deep subsurface > Groundwater...
ACACCTCGCTTATCAGGTCTCTTGCCTGATCTCTTTGGTGTCATTCTCCTACTTTTCAGGTAGTTTTTTCCATGAGGCAACGAATCGTCGTTCAGGTAGATTATTAGATGAGGCAATACGTATCGGCCGCACAAAAGCAGGGAATCGGGTCGCGCTTATTTGCCCTGGGGTCCGGAATATTTTTTAAACGGCCGTTGCACCGTCTGCGGATTCTTGTTGGCGCGGCCGGAATTTTTTTCGGTTTTACTCATTTGCACCTGCGCCTGTCCCCCAAGGGGATGGCGGCCTTGAAGTCCCGCCTGACGGCGGGTGTTTTTAAATTGGTTGACAAAATTTTTAGCGCCCATGTTTCTCCAGTCGTGATCATACCACGATTCTGTGGTATTTGCGACTAGAGTGGTCGGGCACCTCGAAAAATCCCCCTCTCCCCCCTTTTCATTGTGACCCTTAAAAAATACTTAGTCATTACATACTTGGAAGCGAACGGCAAAACAATCAGGAAATACCTGATTCCGGCATTCGAAAAACCTTAGGTGTGAACTGCAGCTTAAACGAGCTTTCGAGACGCGAAACGCATGACGCGTGACAAGGAAAAATGTAAGACGATGTTCGAACCTCGAAGTTCAAGAAAAATACTCTTCAAGGGCTTTCGTTTAGGGCATTGGAATTTGGACTTGGTGCTTATTTGTGATTTGGTGTTTGTGATTTGGAATTTTCTTTTTGTACGGGCGGTTCGCGCGTGTCCCCGCCAGGGGGAACCGCCCCTACACTACCCTTTGGCTTGTTCTGATTCTGATATCACATATCCAGGGAGGTGATCCCCTCCTTGATGGCGTATTTGGTCAGTTCGGCGATGCTGAATATTTTGAGCTTGTCCATGACGTGCTGGCGGTGCGTTTCAACGGTCTTGACCGACACGCATAGCTGGTTGGCAATGCGCTTGGTGGTGCTGCCTTCAGCCAGGAGCTGCAGGATTTCTTTTTCGCGCGGGCTGAGCAATGAGGGATTGCTTTTGCGCATGCGCTGGATGTAATCGCGGATCACCACCCCCGAGATCATGGAACAAAGGTAGGTCCGCCCCGAAATCACCTGGCGAATGGCCTGGATCATTTCGTCGAATGCACAGTCCTTGAGCAGGTAGCCCATGGCCCCGGCTTCGAACATCCCGGCCACGAAGCGCTTGTCGGCGTGCATGGAAAGGGCAATGATCCGGCAGCCCCATTCCTTGGCCACGATGTGGCGCGTGGCGTCCATGCCGTTCAGGTCATCCATGGAGATGTCCATGATGATGATGTCGGGGCGCAGCTGCTCGGCCAGGCGGATAGCTTCACGGCCGTTCTTGGCTTCGGCGACCACTTCCAGGCCTTTTTCCTTTTCGAGCAGGGTGCGCAAGCCGTCACGCATGATCTGGTGGTCATCGGCGATGATGATCTTCACGCTCATGAATGCTCCTTTTTGGCAACAGCCCCGCGGCCAGGCAGCGGAACGGTCAGGATGATCTGCGAACCCTTCCCGGGCTTGGATTTAACCTCCAAGCCGCCACCAAGATAATTCAAGCGTTCGCGCATGCTGAAAAAGCCGAAGCCGCCGTTCTGTTCCTTGGGACTGAAGATCCGCGAAGCATCGAACCCCACCCCGTCATCGTTGACCTGGATCTTCAGGAACGGTTCCTCAAGAGAAAGGATGACCTTGGCCTGGCTGGCTTGCGAGTGCTTGCCAACATTGACCAGCAGTTCACGCACTACCTGGAACAGGATCACCTGCCGGTCATTATCCAATTCAGGATTCGCAAAACGGCTTTCGAATTCAACCGGGACATGGAACTGCTCCTGGATCCGTTCGGCCAGCCATTCCAGCGCAGCCGTGAACCCCAGTTCATAAAGGACCGGTGGGCTGAGATCGAAGATCAGGGAGCGGGCGTCCTGGATGCTGCACTCCAGCAGGCGGCGGACAGCAGCCAGCTCCAATTTCATAGCGGCTTTCGGCATGTTTTTTTCCATGGCCGCGACTTTTAATTTGCACAGGGCCAGGTTCTGCCCGATCTGGTCATGGATCTCGGAGGCGATGCGCCGCCGCTCCTTCTCCTCGATCAGGGCCAGTTCCGAGGTCAGGGTCCGCAATTGCTCCTGGTAGGCCAGCAGTTTGGTTTCGGCCTCCTTGCGCTCGCTGATGTCCTCAATGGTACCCTCGAAAAAAACTTCCCCGTCGGGGCTGGAGACTGATTTCACGTTTTCACGGACATGGATCAGGGCGCCGTCTTTTTTGCGCCAAACCGCTTCCAATCCCTTGATCTCGCCGTCAAGCTCCAACATGGCCACGTAGTGGGAGCGAGGATAATCGGTATCAAAATAGTCCTTTTCAAGGTTCCTGGCAGCCAGTTCATCAAAAGATTCGTATCCCAGCATCTTGACCAGGGCCGGATTGGCGTCCACGATGCGGCCTTCAGGGGTAGTGCGGTAAATGCCGATGGGCACGTTTTCGAAGAGCTGGCGATAGCGCTCCTCGCTCTCCTGTAGGGCGCGCTTGACCTTTTTGTAGCGTTTGACTTCGACGACGATTAGTTCACGCGTGTTTTCTTTTTCATCCATTGGCGGCGGCTCCTCGCTCCGTGTGCAAACATGGTATCCAGTAGCGTGTTTTTTGTCAAGGACAGAGCAAGCGTAGGGGCGAACCCCCGTGTTCGCCCTTCTTTAATTCCTTGTTTGGGATTTGGTGTTTTCGATTTTGGAAAAAAAGGGCGGCCGCAAGGGCCGCCCCTACACATCTTTCTTCCCTACGCCGTACGCCGATCCCTCTTCCCTCGTTACGCGTCACGACGCATATTGCTTTGTGCCCGGTTTTATGGTATATTTATCTCTTCGTGGGGCTGTAGCGCAGTTTGGGAGCGCGTCTGAATGGCATTCAGAAGGTCGGGAGTTCGATCCTCCTCAGCTCCACTTTAAATTTCTCTAATATCAAGCATCTCTAAGTTTTCCACAAAAATGTGATTATGGTCTTTTTACGGTATTTTTCGAGAATCATGGTCACAAAATGGATATGGACGCGCACAGACGCGCACAGCAAGTTGACAAGAATGGGGGTTTGCACTACCATTAAGTCAGGAGACGCGACATGATGGAAAAATACGGGGTGATCTTTTACCGCGATGAAGAATACAACGGCTACGTGGCCGAAGCCATCGGTTTGCCCGGTTGCATCAGCCAGGGCAAGACCATGGAAGAGGCGGTCGAGAATATCAAGGATGCGATCGCCGGCTATGTTCTGGTCGAGAAAAAGCATGGCCGCCTGAAAGGGCATCCCCTTCCCACTCAATATTTTCTTGGAGAAGTCGCTGTTGGGCCTTCTATCTAATATTGCGGCCAAGGCCGCTCTCAAAGCGTTTCAAAAAATCGGCTATGCGCTTGATCACCAGACCGGCAGCCATATGATCCTGTTCCATTCCCAGCGCAATGCCAAACTTTTTCTCAGGAATGAGGCGAGCCGGGGATAAAAAATCAGTGATTAGCGGCTTGCCGACGTGGGGGGCAATTCGTTGCTGATGCTGACAAGCTCAAGGCGCCGGCCGCCTTCGGGTACGGTTTCGCTGAGGATGAGGCCGATGCCGGGAGCATAAAAGCGGTTTTCGATCCAACCGGGTTCCAGGTCGGAATAGACCTTGATCTTGACACAACCGCTGAAAGTTCCGTAGGGGACCGTCACCATTTCATTCAGGCTGACAACCTGCGCCTTGTCCTCGGCCACGCCGGCAACATATTCCTCGCGGTACTCTTTGTTCAAATAATCCTGGGGCAGGCCGACCATGACCATGCCGGGCTTGGCGCCATTGATCCCGGCCTGCCAGGACCAATCCTCGGTCACCACGTCATAATCGTACTTTTTGGTTTCCCGGGCGAAATACCAGACATTGCCGTCCTGGTCCTGGGCATACCAGCGCCAGGTGTCTTCGCAAAGCCTCTGGTCGGCGACCAGCCGCTCCTGCACTCCCAGGCAGAGGACACCCATGATGAGTCTAGTATTGCCCGTGGCCGCAATCGTCATCTCGGCAGCGCTTTCGCCTGAGGTGACCGCGTAATGCCGGGTTTGGCCGGTGAGCAGCGGGAAATACGGATTGTCCACGCCCAGGACGAATTCCATGGGAATGATGTGGGGGTTGTAACCGGTTTTCTTAAAGACCGTCAGCACCAGGACGGCGACCACGGCGCCGGCCACGGCCAGACCGAGGAGGCTGGGCAGCAAACGGCTCTTCCGCCCCAGCGCTTTGCCGCTGTTGCCGACCTGCTCCACGAAATTCGGAGCCGAAGCTTGAACGCTGGCAGCGACCTGTGGCTTTTTTAATTCCGCTTGAGCGGCCAGGGGGAGCGACCTGACAGCCAATATAAAGAAAAAAGATACAATCTCTAAAACCGCGATGCTCCTGAAATGCTTTTTGAGCGAAAACATGGAATACCTCACAAATTCGCGCAGGTGGAGGTAAAGAGTAATGCATCCGGCGGGAAATGTCAAACCGGATGGATCGAGCCACAGGTAAGCATCTTTGAAAAACCGGAGTTCTCTGTCGCCTGCGGGGCCCGATATTTTTTCAACCATCCCCGGTTTCTTTCTGCCGCTAAATAGTACAGTTGCGACTATCCCAGGAGATGGCTTCCCAGGGCGGTCAGGACCGAAAAAACAACGCTCCACAAGATCGCCCCTACTGCTAGCCAGGGCAGCAGGCGCCGGGGCGGGGCGCCCAGGGCCAGCCCTAAGGCGGCGCCCAGCGGCGAGCCGACCAGCAGCGGCGCCAGCAGCCCCCAGCCGACCACGCCGTAACGCAGCCAAACCCGGTACAGGAACCCGCGCCGCTCCTCCAGCTTCTCGCGTTTCTTCTTGCGCTCCAACCAGGCCTTCACCCTTTCTCCCAGCAGGATCACAACCGTGCCGCCGCTGACCGCACCGGCCGCGGCCACCAGGCAGACCAGCAGCGGATCCAGGCCCATGACCGCGCCGGCCGGCGCCGCCGCCCAAAGTTCAGCGACTCCCAGGGCAAAGATGGTGAGCAATTTCCACGCGATATTCACATTCCGGTACTCCGAAAAAAATTTGGCCAAAGCAGTCGGCTGCATGATTGTAGCGGGTAATGTCCCGGATGTAAACCGAACCCCCGATAAGCGGATTGCAATTTTTTTCTTTTTACGTTATGGTGACCTTTCGCTGCCGGCATGGAAAATTCCATGGCCAATCTCATTCCTAACGGCAGCGGAACAAACCCAATCGGGAGGAAACATGATCAGGAGATTCATTCTCGGATTCATGGCCGTCAGCATTATGACAAATATCATCCTGCTTAACGCCCAAGATAAGCAGGGAGAAAAGAAAAACGGCAAATTCAAGATTTTTTTCTGGGAAAGGATCCGCCAGGAGAGCTGGGACAATACCTTGAGTCTGAATGAGAATATCAGCGATTCCAGCGCCTACCTGCGGCTGCGCACCAGCATCGGCGGCCAGTGGCGCCCCGATAAAACCTGGGAGGTCAACCTGCGCCTGACCAACGAAAACCGCCACTACCTGGCGCCCAAGAGCGATCCCAAACTGAAAAAAAACTTTGACTTCAACGAAGTTTTTATCGACCTGTTGAATGTCAAATGGAAGAATCCCGGCCGACTGCCGCTGACCGTCACCCTGGGCCGCCAGGAGCTGATGCTGGGCGAAGGGTTTCTGATATTCGACGGCGGGCCGCTCGACGGTTCGCGCTCGGCCTATTTCAACGGCCTGCGCCTGGACTACGCCCTGAAAAACAGGAACAACCTGACCTTCTTTTTCGTTCGCCAGCCCAGGTCAGACACTTTGCTGCCGCGGATCAACGATAAGAATCAGGCGCTGCTGGAGCAGGAGGAACAGGGTCTGGGTTTTTATTTCAGTGCCGCTGTGAAAAAGACCGCCCTCGAGGCCTACCTTTTCCGCAAGGACACGTTTCAGAACGGCCTGCTGAGCGAAGGTGCCATACACGTGGCCGGCGGCCGCGCCCTTGTCCCCTTCACGGAAAAACTCTCGCTGACCGGCGAGGCAGCGCTGCAGCTGGGAACGCTCGGGGACAACAAGCGCAGCGGCCTGGGCGGCTATTTTCATCTGGATTACAAATGCGGACATCGGTTTCCCCTTCCTGCCCAGCTGACCCTGGGCGGCATTTACCTGAGCGGCGACGATCCGAAAACGGCCCGTCACGAAGGCTGGGACCCTGCTTTCAGCAGATGGCCCAAATGGAGCGATTCCCTGATCTATTTAATGGCCCGGGAAACCCGGGTGGCCGACTGGACCAATTTCATCTCCCTTTACGCCAACCTGCTGTTCGAGCCCCTGGAAAAAGTCAAATTGAACCTGGCCTGGCACCAGTTGTCGGCGCCGCAAAATATGCCGCCCTCGACTCTGTTCAGCGGCAGCGGCCGCAACCGCGGTGACTTGCTCATCGTAAAAATCATGTATGAAATCAACAAGAATCTGGCCGGGCGCCTCATCTGGGAAAACTTCAACCCCGGCAATTTCTATATCGCCGGCGCCGACGCCTATAACTGGGTGCAATTCGAATTGTTTTTCCGCTTTTAAAAAGGAGAAAAGGAATGATTTTTAAAATTCTGATTTTGGCTGTTTACGTGCTGTTGATCGTAGCCATCGGCGTCAGGCGCGGCAGGAAGACGGCGTCCTTCAAGGACTTTTTTTTAGGCGGCGGCGACATAGGCCCCTGGATGACGGCCTTTACATATGGCGCGGCTTATTTTTCAGCTGTGGTATTCATCGGCTTCTCCGGAAAAATCGGCTGGCAATTCGGCTATTCCGGGCTGTGGATCGCGGTGGGCAACTCGTTGCTTGGCGTGCTGATCGTCTGGTGGCTGCTGGGCCACCGCATTAAGCAAATGGCCCAGGAATACCAGGTGTCAACCATGGCCGAGTATTTCGAAAAACGCTATAAAAGCAAATTTCTGAAAATATTTTCTTCAATATCCATATTCGTTTTCTTCATCCCCTATTCAGCCGCGGTGTTCATCGGCCTCTCCTACCTGTTCAAACTGAATTTCAGCACCGAATACTGGCAAGCCCTGGTGTTCATGGGTCTGTTCACGGCCGTTTATATGATCTTGGGCGGCTACAAGTCAATGACCATGATCGATGTGTTCTTCGGCATACTGATGCTGGTCGGCGGCGGCATCATCATCTTCAGCGTTCTGGACAAAACCGGGGGCCTGGCCGCGGCCACGACCCAGCTGGCTGCCATCGATCCCAAACTGACCGCGGCGATCGGCCCGCCCGGCATCTGGCCGCTATTCTGCCTGGTGTTCCTGACTTCCGTGGCCCCTTTCGCCATGCCGCAGCTGGTGCAGAAATTTTACGCGGTGAAGGATAAAAAGGCCATTCGCGCCGGCATGTGGGTTTCGACCGCTTTCGCAGTGATCCTCTTGACCATCGCCTACTTTTCCGGAAGCCTGTCACGCCTGTTCCTTTCGCCGCAAAACGCTCCGGCGGCCTTCAGCAACGGCCAGCCGCTGTTCGACTCCCTGATCCCGGAGATGCTGACCCGGGTCGTTCCCGGATCATTGTCCGTTTTCATCCTGCTGCTGATCCTTTCGGCCTCGATGTCCACCCTGGCAGCCCTGGTTCTGATCTCCAGCTCGGCCATGGTTAAGGATCTCTATGCCGGCTTCATCAATCCCAACGTTTCCGACCGTCAGTTGACGCGGTTGATGCGTATTTTCAGCGCTTTTTTCATTTTACTGTCGGTGATCCTGGCCTATTTCCGTCCGGCAACCATTGTTTCGATCCTGGGCATCTCCTGGGGAGCCATAGGTTCAGTATTCCTGGGACCGTTTGTCTGGGGGCTGCTGAGCAAAAGAGTGAACAGGCTCGGCGCCGTCACTTCGTCGGTCCTGGGCCTGAGCGTGTGCCTGTTCCTCTATTTTTCGGGCCGCCCCTCTCCTGAAGCCGGCACCGTGGGCATGCTGGTCTCCCTGGCGGCCAATCCCCTGTTCAGCCTGTTGGGAAAAAAGACATTAAAATTGCTGGGGGGAGACAGGAAATGAAAGCACGATGGATTTGTTTCTTATTTTTTTTAATAATTGTTCTGCATGCCTTTTCCAGTGCTATTGAAGAAAAAGTTGAAGTCAAAGGGAAAATATTTTCCAGCGAAGTTCGTTCCAAAAGCATGCTGATCATCACCGCCGAGGAAATAAAAACATTGCAAATCCGCAGTTTTGCCGATTTGTTTTCCTTTTTCACGGCGCTAAACGTCAGCCGGCGCGGTCCTGACGAAAGTTCCTATGACCTGTCAATGCGCGGCAGCCATTTTGAACAGGTGCTGGTATTACTCGACGGCGTCCCCTTCAATAATCCGCAAAGTGGTCATTTCAACACCGATTTCCCTTTCGCTCTGAACGATATTGAGCGCATTGAAATCGTGCGCGGCGGCAGTTCGACCGTTTATGGCGCCGGGGCTTTCGCCGGTATGGTCAACATCATCTTGAAAAAAAAAAGCAGCAGTGCCGTGGCCTTGAGCGCCGGCAGCAACAATTTTTTTTCCGGCAGACTGGCATGGGGCAAAGCGGCGGGAAATTTCAATTGTCATTTTTCCGCCAATCGCAGCAATTCCAGCGGCTTTTATCCCGGCCGGGAGTTTGACCAAACCCAACTGACCGGTAGCGCTTCTTATGCAGCCAACGGCAGCCAATTGGAATTTGTTTCCGGATACCTAAGCAAAGATTTCGGCGCCAACGGTTTTTACGAACCCGCCCCCTCCACGGAAGACAGCCAAGCATTATTTACCCTGGTTAAATTTCAGAAAACAACGAAGCATACACGCTATCAATTGGGCTATTCCTGGCAAAATCACCACGATCATTTCATACTTGACCGCTACCGGCCCGATTATTTCTGGAATAGAAGCCTTACCCGCAGCCACTTTCTTTTTTTTTCCGCGGCCAGGGATTGGCACTTGTTCCGTCTGGCATGCGGGGCGGAATACAAACAGGAAAATCTGCAAAGCACCCGCATGGGGAATTTTGAGCGCCGCCAGGCATCCCTGCACCTGAATGGCAGTTATTCCCTGGCTCAAGGCGTCATCGATTTCGGCATCCGCGGCGATCTCCTTGCCGACGCTGCGGACCAGTTCATCTATTACGCCGGCTACGGCCATCATTTTTCAAAGTTTGTGTTGGGAAAATTCAGCCTGGGCCGTTCGTTGCGCCTGCCCACTTTTACCGAATTGCATTATCGTTCGCCCAATAACCACGGCAATAAAGATTTGCAATCCGAAAGTAGCTTTAATTTTGAATCTTCCTTGACCTGGTTCAGCGCCGCCCAAACAATCGATTTCTCACTTTTTTTCCGCCGCCAGTCCGATACAATCGATTGGATCCGCTATGAAGCCAGCGATCCATGGCAAGCGGTCAATTTGCGCAAGAACGATTTGCTGGGGATCGAACTGACCCAGCAGTGGCGCCGTGGGAAATTCTTACTGCTGGCGGCCATTGAAAAAATGTGGGTGCTGAATGAACAGGACGGCTTTCAGTCCAAATACGGCCTGCGCTTCCCTGACTTCAGTCTGAAAGCCAATTTCTCTTTTGCATTAAGCAAGAGCTTCGCCTTGACCGGCAATTATTTGTACAAACATATTTTTCGAACCCCTGAAAAAGGTCATTTTCTCAACACGGTTTTGAGTTATCGTTTGCAGCAATGGCACTTCAGCTTGCGCGTCGAAAACATCTTCAACACCATCATCGAAGAGATTCCCGGTATTCCCGTCGACGGCCGCCGCCTGGTTTTGGGATTCGAATATTTCTGAACAGATCCATATCTGAGGAATTTTGCGGAAAGAATTTATTAAGCGCGAACAGCAGAAATTTCTATCATTGCACGACCTGTTCCCACTTTTTGCCGCCCATGTCTTTGGCCGGCTTGATGAATACCGGGTGACCCTTGATCTGGCAGCGGTTCATGACCTCGATCACCGAGGCCGCGAAGGTCTGCGGCACGTCGACGAAGCTGAAGCGGTCATGGACGTCGATGGCGCCGATCATGCGCCCGGGCAGGTCGGTTTCCCCGGTGATGGCCCCGACGATGTCTCCTGGCCTGATGCGCTGGTTGCGCCCCAGCTTGATCATCAACCGGGTCATATCGGCCGCTGAAAAGTGAAAGACAGGTTCATCCGCGACGGCGACGTTCGCACCTTTGCCATCCTTTTCCATGGCCATTTTCAACAAGGCGGCGGCCACCTCGAGCGAAGAATGGTCATCGCCGGTCAGCTTTTCAACCAAGGCAATATATTTGCTTGAAGTTTCCGTTTCCATGATCTGACGGATTTTTTCCAGGACGGCGCCGTTGCGGATCCCCTCGACATCATCAACCGACGGCAGGCGCTGACGGCGGATGCGGGTTTTGGCGAATTTCTGGATCTCGGCCAGTTTGCCCATTTCCCGGCCGGCCACGAAGGTGAAAGCCCGGCCACTTTTGCCGGCCCTGGCCGTGCGCCCGATGCGATGCACGTAATATTCCTCGTCGCGGGGCACGTCGTAGTTGACCACCACTTCAATATCATCGACGTCGAGGCCGCGCGCCGCCACGTCCGTGGCCACCAGGATTTCCAGGCGGCCGCTGCGGAACTGATTCATGACCCGGTCGCGCAAAACCTGCTTCATGTCGCCATGCAGGCCGCTGGCCGCATAGCCGCGTGCCTGCAGCTTTTCAACCAGTTCGTCGACACGGATCTTGGTATTGCAGAAAATCAGGGCCCGCTTCAGATCATGGATATCGATCAAGCGGGCCAGGATCTCTGTTTTCTGGAATTCCTTGACTTCAAAATAGTTTTGCTCGACGCCGGGGACGGTCAGGTCTTCGTGCACGACCCGGATCAGTTCCGGCTGGTCCTGAAAAGCCTTGCTTAAAGACATGATGGCTTTGGGCATGGTGGCCGAAAAGAGCAGGGTTTGATGTTGGGTCTGGATGGCACCCAGGATAAATTTCATTTCATCGACAAATCCCATGTCCAGCATCTCGTCGGCTTCATCGAGAACAACCGTGCGCACCGGCTGCAGTTTCAGGGTCTTGCGCTCCATGTGGTCGCGGACGCGGCCGGGAGTTCCCACCACCACCTGCACGCCCCGTTGCAAAGCGGCGATCTGGCGCTCGATGGGTTGGCCGCCGTACACCGGCAGGATGCGAATGTCTTTTTTATACTTGCTGAGCAGCTTCAACTCTTCGGCGATCTGCACGGCCAGTTCCCGGGTTGGGCAAAGGATCAGGGCCTGCACTTTTTTCTGGGTGGAATCGATGCGGTCTATGATCGGGATGCCGAAAGCCGCGGTTTTACCGGTCCCGGTCTGGGCCTGGCCGATAATATCCGCTCCGGCCAGGATCGGGCCGATGGTCAGGGACTGGATCGGCGTGGCCTCTTCAAAGCCCATCTCGCTGATGGCCTTGTTCATTTCATGGGAAAGGTCGAAATCGCTAAAATTCTTTTTTAACATGGTCGGTTTCCTTTTGCAGCAGGAAAGGCCCCGTCGTAAAAGGGCTTGGGCCAGAAACGGTCGCTGCACATTGGAAAAACGCAACCATAAAACGCAACCACTACATAAAGGGAAACGGTTTATTTTCTCTCTGGGATTCTTCTTCCTGATGAAAAGACAGTATACCACAACCAGCCGCAGAGGTCAAGGGCTCAAAATCAGTTTTTTTCCAGGATTTTCAATATCGTAATCCCAATTCGCCAGATTATCCCTGATATACTGACGAATTGTGTTTGCTTCCCCTTCTGAACGGATGATTCGTTCATAAAAATACCGTCGCCAGAAAAAATTCGGGAAACCCGCCAGGTGAATATCTTTGGATGAGGTGGTTTTAAATGCACCGAGAATATCTGATAAAGGCTTGATTTTTATTGTTGTCGGTATAATTGTCGGTTGTGTCATTGGTTGGGTTGTCGGTTGGGTTGTCGGTAGTGACAGGTCGCGACCTGTCACTACGGAATTGTTGGTGATTTTAATCAATCCATGAACATGATTCGGCATAACGACAAAAGCATCCAATTCCAGAAAATGATATTGCTTTTTTAACCATGACCAGCGTGCTTCAACGATTTCTCCACATTCATTCAGAATGATTTTGCCGTCTACGATGTCGGCGAAAAAACATTCCTTGTTTTTCACGCAGATCGTCACAAAATAACAGCCGGGAGAAGAATAATCCCAGCCAGGCAAGCGCATGTATTTGCGTTGATGGATCATTTATTTTATATCATCTTTTGTAGTGACAGGTCGCGACCTGTCACTACTGATTGCTTGCACCTATTTCACCCCGCCTTTTTCAGCTTTTCGTCCTGCTTGCGGCTGTTGGCGTCCAGCTTTTTCTTGCGCATGCGGATATTTTTAGGAGTGATCTCCAGCAGCTCATCGTCCTCGATATAGTCCAGGGCCTGTTCCAGCGAGAACTGCCGCGGCGGCGTCAGGCGCACGGCGTCGTCCGAGCCGGCGGCGCGTATGTTGGTCAGCTTCTTGGTGCGGCAGACGTTGACGGTCAGATCGTTGTCCTTGCAGTGCTCGCCGGCGATCATGCCGGCGTAGACCGGGACTCCGGAACCGATGAACAAACTGCCCCGCTCCTGCAGGTTGAAAAGCCCGTAGGCCACAGATACGCCCGGTTCATGCACGACCAGCACTCCCTTGGTCTTGCGGTTCATCTCTCCCTTGAACGGCTCGTAGCCGGAAAAGCTGTGGTTCAGGATGCCGGTGCCGCGGGTGGCGGTGAGAAAATCGTTATTGAAACCGATCAGCCCCCGGGCCGGGATGCGGAATTCCAGGCGGGTGTAGCCGTCGGAACCGGGGACCAGGTTGCGCAATTCCCCTTTTCTCTGCCCCAGCATCTCGATGACCACGCCGGCGTATTCCTCGGCCACGTCCACAATGGCCAGTTCGAAGGGTTCGCACTTCTGGGCGTTCGTGTAGCGGTAGATGACCTCGGGCTTGGAGACCTGGAATTCATAACCCTCGCGGCGCATGTTTTCCATCAGGATGGAGAGCTGCAGCGTACCGCGGCCTTTCAGCAAAAAGGCCTTCTTGGAATCGGTGTTCTCGAGCCGCAGGCTGGCGTTGTTCAATATTTCCCGGCGTAGGCGCTCGTGCAGCTGGGTCGAGGTCACGAACCTGCCTTCCGTGCCGGCGAAAGGCGAATCATTGACCGCGAAGGTCATGGCCAGGGTCGGCTCGTCGATATCCATGGCCGGAAGCGCCAGCGGCCGGTCGATGTCGGCCACGGTTTCGCCCAGGTCGATGTCCTCGAGGCCGGCCAGTGAAACGATGTCGCCGGCCACGGCTTCGGGAACGCTGACCCTGCTGATGCCTTCATAGGTGAAGATGCGTGTAATCTTATAGGGCTTGCGTTCACCGTTCCTTTTTATCAGCAGCACGTCCTCGCCCTGGACCACGGTACCGTTGTGGATCCTGCCCGTGCCGATCTTGCCGAGGTAGTTGTCGTAACTGATGGCCGAAGCCATGAACTGGAAGGGGTTGACGCGGTCGCCTTCGGGTTCCTTGACGTGGCGGATAATGGTTTCGAAAAGCGGTTGCAGATCGCGGTTTTTATCGCCCAGTTCATAGCGGGCGATCCCTTCCTTGGCCGAGGCGTAGAGCACCGGGAAATCGAGCTGCTTGTCGTCAGCTCCCAGCTCAACAAAAAGATCGAACACAGCGTTCAACACCTCGTCGGGACGGGCGTTGGGACGGTCTATTTTATTGATCACCACGATCGGGAGCAAGCCCTGTTCCAGAGATTTTTTCAGCACGTATTTTGTCTGCGGCATGGGTCCTTCAAAAGCATCGACCAGCAGCAGCACCGAATCGACCATCTTCATGATGCGCTGCACTTCGCCGCCGAAATCGGCGTGGCCGGGAGTGTCGACGATATTGATCTTATATCCCTGATAATGAAAAGCGGCGTTCTTGGAAAAAATAGTGATGCCCCGTTCCCGTTCCAGGTCGTTGGAATCCATCACCCGTTCGGCGATGTTCTGGTTGTCGCGGAACACCCCGGCCTGCTTCAAGACGGCGTCGATCAGGGTGGTCTTGCCGTGGTCGACATGGGCGATGATGGCGATGTTTTTGAATTTTTTCATTTTTATTTTGGTGCCTGCGTTTTTTTCTTGTGGAACTCACTCTTCCGCTTTCCGAAATGTTATTTTTAAATCGAGATAGGCATTTCCGCAGTGCGAATATTATACAATATTTTACGGGGATTGTAAATCGCAGCGAATCTCAATAAAATTCCAGATAGTAATAAAATTGCCTTTATCCCAGTATAAAATGAGTAAAACAATGAATAAAAGATGCCTTGCTCTGGAAAAAAAGACTCGATTTGCATTTTTTTTCCAGTCTGCCTATAATTTGATCAAGCTGAAATTTTAAATAAACGGGAGTGAAAGCCCATGAACGCTGATCCGCAAAAAAAGCCAGTCACCAGGAAGCGGCTGCTCATCCTGGCAGGCGTGATCCTGGCGCTGCTGGCCGTCAACCTGGCCGTACCGCGGAAGAAGGTGCCACCCTATGTCAGCGCCCGCACCCTGAAAGACCTGGCCGAGCTGGCCACGGTCCAATACAGCGTGACCAAGATCGTCTCCTACAAGGACGTGGCCTGGTACGGCGACCGCAAGATCCTCTTCGAAACCGCGGCCACGGTCAAGGCCGGCATCGACCTGAACGAATTGGCCGACCAGGACATCAAACTTGAGGGCGACAGTGCGGTGACCGTCTCCCTGCCCCGGCCCAGGATCCTGCTCTTTAACATGAAACCCGAGCATATGCGGGAAATTTTCAACGAATCGGGCATCCTGCGCAGCAACTTTTCCAACCAGGAAAAGGACGGCCTGCTCAGCCAAGGAGAAAAGGACATCCGCGCCAAGGTCGCCGGCATGGACATCCTGCAGCGGGCGGCGCGCAATGCCCGCACCTTGATCGAATCATGGCTGACAAAAACGGGTTTTAAAACCGTGCACGTCGTGTTCAAGGGAAAAGGGGGGCGGCCATGAAAAAAATCCTGTCTCTCCTCAACCTTGTCGCCATGCTGGCCATCCTGCTGCTGCTCTACGGCCCCCTGGCCAAGATAGGCCTCCTGCCTTCACTGCCCTCGCTTTTCCGGGGCGGCACGCCAAAGATCGAAGAGACCCCGGCCATCATCCAGCAGGTGAAGAACATCGCCCAGATGTTCACCCAGACCTTCTACGACGAGTATGTCTACGACACCGGCGTCATGCGCACGCCGCCTTTCAACGCCAACAAGCGGCTGATCTTTATCGCCAAGGGCGAGGTGATCGCCGGCTTCGACCTGTCGGAACTGAACGAAAAGTCGATCATCCGCCGCGGCAAGTCCATTGTGGTCAAACTGCCGCCGGCGCGCATCCTGGACGTGGTCATCAACCCCAGCGGCTTCGAGACCTTCCTCGAAGAGGGGGAGATCACCTTCGAGGAGAGCAAGAAATTCCGCGAGGACGCCCGGCGCATCTTCGATCGCAACGCCCGCGACAAGGGCATCCTGAAAAACAGCGCCGAACAGGGGCGGCAGATGCTGGAAAAATTCTTCCGCCTGCTGGGCTTCGAAACGGTGGATATCATCATTCCCGAAAGCAGGTGAAAAGGTTAGCGGGATAAGTTTTGTTTGGACTTTCCTTTGTTTATGCTTGAGATAGGGCTTTTCTCACTTGGAAATGATTGCCGTTTGAAGGATACAAGAGTCAAAATCACGATTATTTTAATTCCAATTGGATTTTAAATGCCTTGAAATAGTGCGATGAAAAGATCAACTTTGAATTCTGGGGGACGGCCGGTTCATGAAACGGCGTTCTTTGTTTGTCATCGCTGAAGCCATTGATTTGGGTAATAAAAATTATATTCTTGTATTTCTCAATAAAATCTTTGTCTATTGCTTTTTCTTGCCCAACCTTAGTATGCAATGCCCAGGCTGTCCACCATTCCAGGCCATGTCTGGCAATAATAATGGTTTCATTGCCGTTTTCAATTACCGAGTTTAATTTTTTCAAGTTTTCATAAGCACTTGTGTCAATGACTGTTTCTTTAGAATGCCCGGATACTGCAAATATTGAGAGTGAGGTAAATACGAAAAGGAAAATACTTATTGTTTTAAGTTGTCTGACACTGAATGTTGGGATTGTTTGAAGTATTAATATTATTTGAGGAATGAACAATAATAAACCAAGCCTTTTAAAATATTCTCCATCAAGCAAAGGAAATGAAAGAGTTAATAAGCAAACAATAGAAGAAAATATTATTGCTTTTTGATATGAAGTCAATTTGCTGCTCTTTGTTTTTAAAGTGATGATGCCAAATATTGCAAGAAAGATAGAAAATAATATATTCAAAAAATCAGGTGGAGCCAACATTCTGTTTAATAAGGCAGGTTTCTCGAAAACCTCAGACCAAAGGGAAAGCAATCTGTTGAAACGGGATAAATCAAAGATTGCGACCAGGCCAACGCTGGCAGCAATAACAATTGTTAAAGGAATGATCGCTTTCTTCTGGTAGGAATAATAAACAGCTAGCAGCAGAAAAAACAACGCGAAAACAAATGTACCGAAATGGGTAAGGCCTGTCAAGAATAAAAATATAACGGAAAGAAGAATAGCAGATTTCTTTTTTTTAATCAGATAGCTTAGAAAGTAGGCAATGAAACCGAATAGAAAGACAATTGCCAATGCGTTCTTTTGCAAATCTGATGTAAGAATAAGCGGTGAAAATGAAAGAACCGAAAAAGCAATAATACTGGCATCAAAATATTTTAGTGATGACGGTTTACTCAAACGGATGATTTTGTAAAGAGGTATTAGCAAGAGTGGAATTGAAAAACTGTCAACTAGTTTTACTGCGTTCAATATCAGAGTATCGGTAATTGTAAAACCAAATAATGAAATAATTTTTATGAAAAAGGCGTCCAAGTAAAATAGCAAAGGCATATCCGAAAAACCTAATTGTCCGTTTGTCAAAATTGACCTGACTTGCAGGGGGTAATACCCACCATTAACCCCTGGGATCAGATCTTGCGAAAAATTGAAATACAGTCGTATCAATAATGCCACCAAGCCAATCAGCAAATAGATGATGGCTGGTTTAAAGTTTAATTTTTTAATAAAGTGCCACTTAATATTAACCTTTTTGTTACCCTTTTTGTTTATGATATTTTTTGTCATTGTTACTAATTGTTATGTTTATGCTGTCGTCCAAAAAAATAGCAGGTAACGTTCGTGGATATGCGATGTTTCACCATGACGCAGCGGAGGTAAAATGTGGCGGAGCCGAAGCGGTCGTAGGGAGCGAAACTACAAAGCGTTGCGGGTATTTTTATGAGGCTGATGATTTCGTAAATATATCCCACTCTATTATTTCTCTTCGAAAGTGACATGAACGCTATCCACGTAATACGTACGAGGTGTTTCCCATGTTCCCCAAATGCCAATAATAACATAGAGCTTGCCTGACGAGCTCGACTGCGCAGTAAAACCGTAACTTTTTTCCAGCCACTTATAACCTGTATCCGCTTCGGAACCATTTCCAGTGTCCCCTTGATAAATAAGGTCATCTCTTGACTGTGGTGGTCCCTGCATGACACCTGTAATAATTGTCCAATGATTCATATCACCCCAATCAGTACTTGCAAAAGAATACCTCACATTGACTTGATACAGGCTATCGGATTTTACATCAAATGATCGTTCAATCCATATTTTACCTGCATCATTCAAATTTGACAGATAAAATTTTAAGGCAGTATTACCATCCTTCACCATTTCCTGAGTTCGCCGAATAGACCATTCCACGGGTGGATTATCTAAATCCGTCCCCTTTGCTGCCCATCCTTCCATGTCATGTTCGAAAGAGAAGAAATAATCGCCTTGCCATGGCGAATTGTTACCACATCCGCCAAATAAGAATAGCACACCAATTACTGGATATAATAAAAAGTGTTTCATTACTACATCTCCTTATCCTTGCCCACAATTTCGCACAACGGTTTCGGGCTATACGAAGTTCCGCCTTTGGCGGAATTTGGGCGAGTGAAACGAGCCGTATAGCCCGTGTTATATGACCCGAATGAAGCGTTCCGCCCCGAAGCCGCTATTAAATGATCCCGTTTTTGATTCCATATTTCTCACACAACCTTTTTAATTTTTCTTCAAGTTCTTTTTGATATTCTTTTGACGGTGCAAAAAATATTCTATACAAACTTTTGTATTTTGGCACAAGTTCAGGATAATATTTCTCCAAGAATTTATAGTAGAATGTCTTACAATCCGCAGGACCTTTACCAAACAAAGTTAATCCACCGATAAAAATAAAGTCTGCTCCATAATTTTTTATGGTTTTTATCGTCCTATCAAGTTCTTCTTCTGCGTCTGATAAAAAAGGCAATACTGGAATGTGGCATACTCCAGCAAAAAATCCCTCCTCTTTACATTTTTGCATTGTTTCTAATCTTTCTTTCGCCGTAGGCGCTCCTGGCTCAAGAATCTTTGCTAGCTTTTCATCAAAAGTTGAGATTGAAAAAGAAATAATTACTCCTCGCTTTAGTTTGGGTTTCAGATCGCTTGGCAAAATTGCATTTTTATCAATCTCTTTCAATAAATCCAAATCTCTTAAAACAAGACTTGATTTTGTTGATATCTCAACAGGAAATCTATATTTTAAAATTATCTCAAGTAATCTTCTTGTTAGTTTCAATTTTTCTTCAATTGGCATGTAAGGTTCTGTTGAGGAAGACAAAGCAATAATTCCATATTCTCCTTTCTTTGCCCTTCCGAAAAGTTGTTTCTCTAATAGTTCTGGGGCATTTATTTTTACTGATAATGTATTTGCCCTGTTTTCCCCATATTTACTTCCTCTGACATAGCAATAAATACAATTGAATGAGCAACCCGAATAAGGGTTTACTGAGTAATCGTCCAAAAACCAATTGTCTCTCTTTTTGTGCTTGTTCAAGATTGATTTTACTTGGATTTCATTGAGCATTTTATTCACTTAATAAAGATTTTAATTCTTCCTGTTGTCCCAAAGATAGTTTCTTCATACCATCTTTAATAATCCATTGTATATTTTTGTTCTTTGACTTTGTCCATTTTCTGCATAAATCCAAGACGAATTCCGCATTTCTCTTGCTTATTGCCCTAAAAAGAGCAGCAATAGATTTCTTAACATAGATGCTATCATCAGCCTTTAATTTATCAATTACAGGTAAAATCTTTTCTGGATTTCTTCGTGCAACACCTCTCAAGCCCTCGCTGGCAACCCTCCTGATATTAGGATCAACGTCCCCGGCCCAGATTATCATTTCCTGAATAACCTCATCCTCTCTCTTTTTACTAATTTCCACCAAAGCAGTAGCTGCATCTTCACGCTTTTTCCAATCCTCATCCATAGCCAGTTTCCTGATTTCAGGGAGAGCATCACTTAAGGAATGAATGCCTTTTTCAATTATTCCTCTCACATCATCTATCATTGTTCAACTTCCTCCAGATATTTTAAGTAAATGTTCTTTACACCTTTGTTAGACTCTATTTTCATTATTTCATTAAACTTAGTAGTAAGTTCTTTCTTAAGTTCAGGATTATTTCTTGCGATTTCAGTTAAAGCAAAGGCCGCACTCCATTTCACAACTGTGCCTTTATCATTGGTGTTTACTAAAAGCTTAGGGACAGCTTCTTCAACTTTATCTAGAAATCTTTGGGCAACATTACCGATTATCCTTGCAGTTTCCCATTTTACTCTCGGAGCTTTGTCATTGATATGTTCAATAACAAAGTCAAGGCAGTTTTTTGCAAATTCCGGATCTTCCTTGGTGACATATTCTATTGCTTCCATACAATTTCCTTTTTCAGTATCAGATCCCCTATCAAAGCATTTGATAAGTTCTGCTACTGATTTTTTATCACTCTTTAACTTTTCAGCCAAAAGAGTAATAATTTCTTTTGGTTTCTTTTTTGAATGGAGTATTTCTTCTATTGTTGTCATTTTTTACCTCAGTATTCCATACTTATTTTAACAACTTTTTATATATTTCCCTGTGGTGAAGGGGCGGAATGTCATATAACGTATGCGGATAAAAGAAGTTGCCGCCTGCCTGTGCGTGTCCGCACGCAGACAGGAAAGCAATTTTTGGGGGAAATGAAATTTCCCTCTTTTATCCGCTGTCATGCGAAGTATGACGTTGCTTTACTGGATTTCAATAGCATTTTACTTAAACAATTTTCCATGTAGACCAAACGAAATTCCTAAAGATAGGTAGAAACTACGCTCACGCGTCTTGGCACCAGCATCTTTCTAATCATTGTTTTGACCATACAATATACCTCCTCAAAATTTTATTTCCCCATATTCTTTCTAACTTCTTCTATGATTGATTTGTAAGCATAAAACACAGGCGTTCTGCTTCCAGCATTAATCGCTGACAGAAGTTCGTTCGGATCTGTTCCATAATACACAAATTTTCCAGTATAAAACGGAACAATCGCATTCATGTTATGTCTTTGTGCATAATATGTCAGGACCCTCACCCATTTGGCGTCAATCGGCTTCATGAATTCTTTTGTGCTCATAGATGTCTGAAAAGCCCCTATATTTGCTGACGTCCATGTCTCCAGCATCCATGTTTCTTTTCCTTTTGAGTTTGCAAAGTCAATGGAGTTTCCGACAACATCGCCGTTTCCCAAATACCCCGAGTATTCAGAATAAATCCCTTGCGTTTCGTATATGTTAAACGCGATAATATCCACGGATGCAAGAGCAGAAGCCATTTGCAAAAAATTAAGCTCCTCTTTGTGCCCATCAGCAACTGTTTTCGTAGCCGGACTTAGCTGTTTTGATAATTTCGCTATCCGGTCAACCAACGCCACCCATTGCTCATCGGTTGCATCAAAATTGTATTTTTGCTCCATGGTCATAGGCTCTAAGACAATTCCATAATAATCCGGCTTTATCAGTGCAATGATGTTTTTCGTATAATTCTCCAATGCGTTGCCGTATCCGTTGAAGTCCATATTTACATCATCGAAGCGGGCGCCTATAAACAGCTTTTTGCCGTCATCCCGTATTCTGTTTATAAGCGCATCATATCTTTCTTTTTGCGAGAAGTAACCTCCAGGCCGGATGTACAGCACGACAGTATCCGGGTTCACTCCCTCGATAGCATCCAGCATTTTAATGTCAAAATCTGCATTTGATTTTACAAACATATTGTCGCTTGCATATACGTGATACACACAGAAATTCATCGGTTTGTATTCCGCAGGTTTCCATTCAACCAATCTCTGGTCGAGCCATGAGTTGAGTTCGTTGCATTTTGCCTTGTATATTGAATCGGCTCCATCGCACGGGTTTCCGCTTTCATCAACATCAATATTATTGCAGTTGATGAAACCAAATGACAAAACAATCAAAAATATTGTTCCAATTATTAAGATTTTCTTGGTCATCATAATTTTAGTTACCTCCTTCCTTCAATAAAGTTTCTTGTAGCGGGCTTGCAATTTTTCCTAACGAGTGCGTGTTTGCGAAATGCCGAAGCATTTGGGTGAGCGAAGCGAACCGCAAACACGCTGTTATCTGACGTTCGCCACGCATCATGTTCCTATCCTGTATATCCACACATCCCAACTCGTGGAGAATTAACTACGGGCAAGAGCATATCTTCGCCACACTCATGTTTGCGACCACATTTATCGCAAAGCCATCCTTTGTCCGGCCAGATACATTCAGTGCACACTTGTGTAGCAATTTTTCCACACGATTCACAGGCTATCGATGGAGGGTTATTCCTAGCCAGAAGCTGAATGGATTTACCCTTAGCTTCACGTTCCTGTCCTGACATAACTCGCAGGGAAAGCTCCGTAGTAGTGCCGAAGTCATACTCATGATAAAACTTCATTCCAAGGCCAACTACATCCCCCAGCGCACCCTTCATGCTTCTTTCGTCATACTCTTTCATCGGGTGTATAGAGTATCTCTTCCCTTCGATTGTGAACGCACTTAGGTGCCCACAGCACTCCAACCAGATATCTCTGAGGAAGCCGTCCAAGTCTTTAAGAGTTGCATTAGCTGGCACAGAAAGATGCATCCAATACTCAGGCAAATCGCGCCCCTCAACTACAAGATGTAAAATCTCTGTTCTCTGTAACTTTCGCTTCTCCGCTATTGTCTCCGCCGCAGATTTTTTTTGTTTGCATGACTTCAAGTGTTTAGTCATTGCTGCCTTACCGAAGGTTTCATTACAAAAACTACATTTTCCCTTTGACATATATCTTGTCATTTTATACACACCTCCTAATAGATTTATCTTCGATAACTTGTTTCGATCATAAGCCGAATGTCAGATAACGGTGGCGGCTACCCGAAGTTGCGACCGAAGGGAGCAATTTTGGTGAAGCGACCGAAGGGAGCGAAACCGCATAGCCGCTGTTGTATGAAGTATGCTTCCTTATTTCTTCCTTAACAACCATTTTATTAACTCAATTTATTAATAATTTTTATCATGGTCTGAAACGCGATATTAGGCCTTGCTTGCTGGTTTATAGATCCCGTTATGTAGAGATCCATATCAGGCACATAAAAAGCCGCTGAACCGGTAGAACCACAATGACCGACCATATCGGGTACGGGATGAAAAGGCGAAAGAATGCGGGGCATATAGAATTTTTGTATGCCGATACCATATTTAAAAGGAAAGAAAATGTCATTCCACTTCTCCAATTCGTTCAGTCTTTCCTTTGGGAAAAAATAACCGCTGAAGAATGCTTTTAAAAATGTCATTTGGTCCTTTGCAGTGGAAATAATATCATTTTGTGTAGAGGTGAGAAAAAGCGGAATATGTCTTGTTTCCGATTTATAACGGATGGGAACAAAATTTTTATCATTTGCATCTTCACACACATAAGTTTTAGTTAGGTTCAGTTCTTGAAACAGATTTTTCAGGACAATATTTACAGGCTCTCCTGTAATGTTTTCTATGATTAAGCCCAAAATTAGATGGTTTGTATCAATATATTTAGCCCTGCCTTCTTTCCCGGGAGGAAAGTGTGTTTTCATCCTTTTTACCTCTTGAATTACTTTGTGAATTGGCCAGGGTTGATCAATGCCTGCTTCAAGCTCTTTCATCGCTGTTTTTCCGTTGGCTTGTTTATCGGTCAGATAACAGGGGAGCCCCGAGGTATGAGACATCAGATGGGCAATGGAAAGGTCATTAGAAAATTCCTTTCCCTTATGTAAATGTAATCCCCGAACTACCTCTTGCGGAAGGTATTTTGAGATTTTATCCTGCAGGTCTAATTTGTTTTCTGTATACAATTTCAGGATGATTGCAGAAACAAAAAACTTATTTATGCTGGCGATATAGTATTGACTATCTTCTTTCATATTTCCGGATGCACTGATTAAATCGATGCTGTTGTCATCAGATGATACATAAAAAACAGCTCCGTAAATATATTTTTTTGTAATAACATTTTTTACTAGTTGATTTAAATATGATTTATTCAGTTTACCTTTCATTTCTATCCTACTCGGCATCTTTATCTTTGTAAAATAGTGAAGCATATTTCGCACAACTACTCGCTAACACTACCTGGTAGTGATATTTTCACTTTAACAGCTCCACTTAAAAGTAGATGATAACCACTCTGACGGTATGGTATGTCCACCTCTGGTAGATGATAACTTGATAACCGGCATGTTTTGTCTACCTTGAATGTGTTAGTCGAGCTCATCAAATGGACTCCTTATTTTCCCTATGTTTTTCATGGAAACATGGGTATATATCTCGGTGGTCTTGTTCCCGGCCGCCCAAGCTGCCGCCGGTGTCCGGCGCGCGGGGAAATGCGACGCTGTTGGAAAAATCCCATCCTCCTTTCATAAAACTGGTTCCATTATAGCAATGTAAAAAAATAAATCAAAGCCTCCTCTCCTCAGTGTACTATTTCGCAAGCGCTTTTTAGCGCCTACGTCAACATTTGCGGACGGATGGCATCATGGCATAAACTCGTCACTTGCCAGCCATTGCGTCTCTCTTTTTCGTAGGGGATGCGTTTCTAATCCCCGGAACGGACCGTGTCCTTCGCCAAGACCGCTTCTCTCTACTGAATTTGGTGTCTATTTTTTTGCCATCAAACCGGGAACAGGCTTGCCAGCTTAAACCGGCGGTAATCGGCATATTTGCGGGCCGGCATGTCAGCCGCCAGTGGAACAGCCGCCGCCATTGGCCTGGAACAGGTTCAACAGCTGCCAGCGGCTTTTAACGCCCATTTTTTTATAACTATTGTAGACGTGCGTCTTCACAGTCTTGATGGAAATGAACAATTCAGCTTCGATGTCACGGTAGCTCTTGCCTTGCACCAGCAGGCGCACGATTTCCGCTTCCCGCTCCGAGACACAATACCGGGTTAATACCGTCGCGATCTGGGCGGTGCTGACCGGCAGCAGCGGGTGGTTGCGGAAGTGGCGGTCTAAAAAATACCTAAGGTAAAGCAGTGGCGGCAGATGCAGGAGAAAGGCGAAAAGCGGGGCAGTGACGCAGGACCACCCCTCGATTTGAATCAGGTCGACCAGAATGAAACGCGCCGTCCAAAGCACCAGGTAAAACAACGCGAAGCGGCCGATGCCGACTCGCAACGGCTGGTCGGACTGTTTCAGCCAGCGGCCAAGCAGAGCAAGCAGCAAGGGCAGAAGAATAGCCAGGTTGACGGCGTCTATGGCCGTGCGCAGGGGAAGTGAGCCACCGAACACGCCCAGGCTTCGTCCGAAAAGGGTTTCGTAGCCGGCAAAGGCAAAAAAAATCACCATACCGCCCTGCACGGAAAAAAAAACAGTTTTTCCGGCCGGCGTAAATCTCCGTCCTCCCCAGACCAGAACCATGGCAATAAAGGCGAACATGGCCGCAACGGCAAAGGGAAGCGACAATAGGCCGAAAACCCAAGCCACGGTGCGACCGACGGCCCGGGGCGCGGCCTGATGAGCAAGCAACTCCTGGGTGACGAAATTGCCCATCACATCCAAGAATCCGCTGCTGAGAAAGGCAGCGATCGAGACGAGGTAATACAAGAGAGGTTTCAGCGGGTAACGACGATAAAGAGCGGCGGCGAGCCAGAGAGTCGTCACTCCCGCGCTAAACAAACCGATGTAGACCAGAATGTTACCCGCGTTCATAGCCACTATCTAACACAATTCTTCCGTTGCTGCAAACTTTTTTCAGCTCAGGTTTTGGTCTGATTTTGAAAAATCAGTCCTTTTCCGTATAGCTTCAGCACAAAATTATCCGTATAATATAATTGCCAGGATGAATCATGATTTTTTTTATGGAGGACCGATGAAAACCAAGTGCAAATTAATCCCAATCATTTTCATCGCGGTCATGGGCACCCTATTCACCTCCATGCCCGTGAGCGGAGAGACCGAAGCCGAAAAACCATTGACCACCGAGGCAATCATCAACCGCAACATCGAAGCCGCGGGCGGCCGGGAAAGCCTGGAACGGGTCAAGACACTCAACTTCCAAGTTGGCACACAAACCTATACTGCGTCCGGCGGCATATTGAAAGTCGAAAGTGCCCTGCAAGCACCGGCCGTGTTCGAGACGTTGCTGGCCGATGAAACCCAGGTGCAACGCAACACGCTCGGCCGCACCGTTGCCGTCACCGGCATCGAAGCCGGCCGCTGGCTGGTCCTGGCGCGCGTGTTCAGCGGCTGTTTCAGCTTGAACCGTTTTGCCGGGGCGTTGGAATACGCCGGTTTGAAGACGTTCGGCCCGGAACGCTTCCACCTGCTGGCCCATGATACCGCCGGCCTGAGCGTCACTTTCTATGTCGACGCCGCCGATTTCCTGCTCAAGCGCCTGGTCATGAGCGGCCGCGACGCCGCCGGCCAGGCCTGGGAACAAAGCGGGGAATTCGCCGCATTCTCCCGCCAGGAAAACATCATGCTTCCGACCGTGCTGTTTTTTTCCCAGCTCGGCGTTTCCGGAACTTACAGCCAGCGGCCCCAGCCCCTGGATGCCGTCCGCATCAACCCCGAACTCCCCTCCGACTTTTTCCAAAACCTGGAGATCAACGCCGGCAAGGTCAGCGCGGCAGCGGGACGGCTGGAGGGAAACATCATGGGCGCTTTTTTCGACGACGAGGACCTTTTCGTTCAGATCTTCAGCAATTGGACCAGCACCGAGATCGAAGCGGCCGGTTTCAAGAACAACGATTTGCTGGTAGTGAGGTCGAACGGATTCGAATTCGAAACCCGGCTTTTTATAACCGAGAACCAAGTGAACGATCCCACGGTATACGCTCCAGGCAATTCCCTGTTCACCCACCTGCCCGCCCGCCGACCCCTGTTCTACGCTCAGTTCAACACCTGTTCTCCAAAAGAAAAATTCGCCGCCCTCAAGGCCGGCATCAAACTTCTAGCGCCACTTCAGGCGCACAAAAAAAAGTAGAGGTGACCACCATGATCAACCGCAGAAGATTTTTGCAAATAGCCGGATGGGGAAGCGCCCTGTTCGGTTTGGGGAAAAACTCCGCCGCGGCACTTGGGCAGAATGCCACGACCTCAACCTCCCCAGTTCCAACGCCGCGCATCCGCGCCCACCGTGAACTGGGAAAAACCGGAATGCGACTGTCCGATGTCGGTTTCGGGGCCATCAACCTCTTCAATGCCAATGTCTTCCGCTACGCCTACGACTGCGGCGTCAACCATTTCGATACCGCCGAAGGTTATCTCAACACCAACAGCGAAAAAATGCTGGGCCAGGCCCTGAAGGATGTGCGCTCCAAAGTGATCGTCACCACCAAACACCTAATGCGCACTCCGGCCGACATGAAGCGAGACGCAATTCACACCCGGGTCGAAGCCAGCCTCAAGCGACTGCAGACCGATTACCTGGACATCGCCCTGGTTCACAGCGTGGATGAACTTGACAAACTCGACCACCCGGAAGTCCTGGCCGCTTACTCCCAGCTCAAAAAGAAGGGCAAAGCCCGGTTCATCGGCTTTTCCACCCACAACCCGGCCTTGATGCTGCCCAAAGCCCTGGCCATGGACATCTGGGACGTCGTGCTTATCGTGTACAACCACATGGAAGGACCGGCTATCGAGCCTTTGATCGCCAAGGTCCGCGCCCAGGGCATCGGCGTGATCGCCATGAAGGTTTTCGCCGGCGGCATGCAGGGCAGCCTCAAGGAAATGCTCAGCGATAAAATGAATTACGGGCAAGCGGCCATTCGCTGGGTGCTGGGCAATCCCGCCGTCGACGCCCTTATCGTCACCATGAGTTCCTTTTCCCATGTCGATGAATACGTATCGGCCTCGGGATCGCCGCTGCAGCGCCGAGACGCCAAGGTCCTGACCCGATATCGCCATGCCGCCGGGCCGGTCTATTGCCGGGTGAGCTGCCGAGACTGCCTCTCGGCCTGCCCCCACGGGGTGGCCGTCAACGAGGTACTGCGCTACGCCATGTATTTCGAGCATTACGACATGCAGAAAAACGCCATGCAATGGTTCGGAGAATTGGACCCGGCCCGTAAGCCGACCGCCTGCGCCGGCTGCGCCGCTCCCTGCCAGAGCGCCTGCCCCCACGGCCTGGTCGTCCAGGAGCGGCTGCTGCACTCCCAGCGCCTGCTTAGCGTTTAACAGGCGGATTCGGAAAGCAGTGAAAAAACCAGCGCGGCCCAGCCGCAACCTTGACGCCCATGCTTTTCTCATGCAAAATATATGACCGATAAAATACCATGACCAAAAAGTACCTGCTGTTCGATATCGACGACACATTGATTCACAGCGGCGACGCTGGCAAGCGTATCGTAAACTACGGATTCACCCCACCGGGTTCAGGGCCAGATCGGCCTGAAAACGCTGGGCCAGGGCCTGCAATTCAGCCATTTTTTCCGGAAAACGCTCCTTGAGGACGTTCAATTTTTCCAGGGCGGACTCATATTCATGTTTCAGCATGTTGGCCATCCTTTGGGCCCGTTCATAATCTTCGCGCAACGAGTCCCGGCGAACCTCCCAGGCCTTCCCGGCTTTATGGCTCAGGCTGATCAAGCGCTGCCGAGCCTGCAGGTAATCCTGACGCAGGGCGGCGAATTTTTTTTCGATCGTCTTCAGGTATTCGTCCTTCAGTGTGACCAGGCTCTGGACAAAGGCTTCTTCATATTCATATTTCAAACTTTCCAGCAATTCGGCCACGGGAACGATCTTGTTTACGCGGTAGGCGTTGGCACCGCAAAAGGCAAAGCCCTGGTCAAGCATCCCCTGGCGGGCGTTGTCCAGGGCGGCCGAGATGCAATAGTCGGCGTGCTTGATGTCACACTGGTCCAGGCAGCGCCAGGCACAGCGGTTGACGTTGCGCACGCCGGCGGCGGCTGTGTCCAGGAAGCGATTGCGGATGGCCCTACCGGGGAGCCCGACCGGGCTCTTGATAATGACAATATCCTGTGGACGGCATTCGAGATATGCTTCCTTGAAACGGGGATCGGCGTCGCATTCTTCAGTGGCCACGAAGCGGGTCGCCATCTGCACGCCCTGCGCACCCAACTGCAGGAAACGAAGAATATCTTCGCCCGTAAAGATGCCTCCGGCGGCGATGACCGGAATTTTTTTGTGAAAGGTTTCCTGAAAACCAGCGACGGCGGCAACGACCTGCGGCACAAGAATTTCCAGCGCTTGCGCGGGATTTTCCAGCTGGTCCGCTTTGAAGCCCAGATGCCCCCCGGCCAGAGGGCCTTCGACCACTACCGCGTCGGGGACGTCGCCGTAGTTTTTTTCCCAATATTTAAAAATCAGCTCGGCGGCGCGGCCCGACGAAACGATGGGGATCACCAGAACGTTGGCGGCGCGGATCTTGGCCACCGGGATGTTCTTGATCGGCAGGCCGGCCCCCATGAACAGGGCGGCGGCTTTTTCTTCAATGGCCACGTCCAGGAGTTGCTGGAAATCGTTGGCCGCCACCATGATATTAACCCCGATCAGACCCGATGTCTTTTTCCGGGCCTTGCGGATCTCGCTACGCAGGGCCTTGATGTTGGCCGCCCGGCCGTCTTCGTAGTAGTCGGGTTCGATCATGCCGACGCCGTTGGCGGCGATGACCCCGATGCCTCCCTGCGCGGCCACTGAAGACGCGAGGCCGGAAAGAGAAATTCCCACCCCCATGCCGCCCTGGACGATGGGCAGGGAAGCGCTGCGATTGCCGATGGTCAACTTTGGCATCTTAAAAAATATCATGCGCCCTCCTGACAACCAATCGTTTCAAAAAAAATCAATTTCAGGGAGACTTGATTTTTTAATATTACGAAAAGAATTCCTGATTTCATTAACATCTCACAATTGGTTTAATCATACTACCTTTTTTTTAAAAAAGCAAATCGGGCGCAAATCATCTCGCCGCGATTGTCCCAAAATGGGACAGAGCGGGTCGCAAAACCAATACAAATGGGCATTTGCGAAAAAAACGCTTACTGTCCCAAAATAAGACAGAGCTCAGGCTTGAAGAGGCTTTGCCAGCAAAGCTTTCATCGCACACCCCGGCCGGCGTCCCAAAATGGAACACCCGCACCGCCCATGGTCCGGAAGTCGGAAAAGCAAGAACCCTTTGCAGACAACGTTTTCAAGACCCGCCGTCGTTTGGCACATGTTTTGCATAATCATTCGCATGAAAACCAAAACTCTTTTCTATTGCCCGCACGACGAAAACGAACTCCAGCTCGAGGAAACATACAACGAGAACGCGGATCATCTCTATGAACAACGAACTACAAAAACAGGTTGCCAAGGGCGAAAAAGGCGTGGCCGGCACCATTTCCACTTTGTGCCAGGTATTGGAACAGCTGTGCCTTTTCTGGTTCGAAGTCAGGCGCGATGACATTCGCCGCACCCGACGCGGCGACATTTTCCTGTACACACTTGCCCGGATCGTGCAAAGCCGCTACCGGCAAACTGAAAAATCATAAAAATCATTTTTAAAAAATACTATTCCCGGTTCTCTTCATCCAGAATCAAAACAAAATATCTAGATAATGCATCTTTCAGCAGGGAATTGCCTTTTCTAAAATCAAGCCGCTCAACCCGCCCTCCTTGCTGTCAATATTGAAAATTTGAATATATTAGTTTATTATTATTGACAATGAGATTTGTGACTCTTTTGGCTGTTTTTTTGGTTGCCGGGAATTGCCTGGGCGCGCCCGAACGCAATTCAATCATCTACCTGAGGCCGACCGACGCCATCAACCTCAACCCCTGGCAGGCCGACGACTTTTACTCCAATGAGATCGCGGACAATATTTTCGAAGGGCTGGTGCGCTTCAAAAAAAATTCCACAAGTGTCGAGCCTTGCCTGGCCACTTCGTGGAGCGTCAAGGAAAATGGCAAGTGTTGGCACTTTGTCCTGCGCCGCGGCGTAAAATTCCATGACAACAGCCCTTTCAACGCTCAGGCCGTCCTCTATTCTTTTCAGAGCCGGCTGGAAAAACAGCAAACCGCCTACCAGCGGCTGAGTTTTCTTTTTTCTTTTATAACCGATATCCGCAGCAGCGATCCCTACAGTGTGGAGATCACCCTGGACCGTCCGTATGCTCCATTTCTCATCGCTCTGGCCGATTCCGCCGCTTTCATCCAATCTCCCCCGGCCGCCGGCAAATCTTCTCCGTACCACCCGGTCGGCACCGGGCCCTTCCGTTTCTCCAGCTGGTCGAAAGGCAGGTCGCTGATATTGACCCGCAACCCCGATTACTGGGCCGGCAGGGTCAGCCTGGAGAAAATCATCTTCAAGGTCATGCCCGACTCGCTGGGCCGGCTGCTGCAGATCAAGAACGGCAGCGCCGATATGGCTCTCATCCAATCGGGCAAGGAATACGAGGAATTGTCACGCCGCAATGAGATCGCCATTCTGAGAAACCCTTCCATAACCACCCACTATCTGGCTTTCAACACCAAGAAAAAGCCGTTCGACCGCAAGGAGATCCGCGCCGCTTTCCTGCATATCATCGACAAGGAAAAAATGATCAAGCAGATCTTCCAGAACCTGGCCGTTCCGGCCTACGGTCCCCTGCCCCAGCCCCTCTTCCCAGACGCAAAGACAACGCTGCCGAATGCTTTCAATCTGGAAGCCGCCCGCGCCCTGCTGAAAACGGCCGGCATGGAAAACGGCTTCACCTGCTCGCTCTATTTCGCCGCCGGCCAGGAGGGCATCCAGGAAATCGCCGACCGGCTGGCTGTCTTCGCCAAAAAGATCAAGATCAACATAAAAAAAATCAAGCTTCCGTTCGCCGAACTCATAAAGATCTCCGAACGGGGCGAACACGACCTGCTGATCATGGGCTGGTCGACCGGCCCCGATCCCGATTTTTTCCTGTATCCCCTTTTCACCTTCTCCGCCGGCAACAGCAACCGCTTTTTTTATGAAAACCCCGAATTGACCCGATTGCTGGACCTGGGAAAGACCACCCTGGACGTGCAGAAACGAAACCAGATCTACCTGGAGGCCCTGGTCATCCTGAAAAAAGACGTGCCCTGGATCCCCCTGTTCCACCTGATCGATACCATGGCCTGCAGCAAAAAAATCAACGGCCTGGGATTCACCCCCCTGGGACATGTTTTGTTCCGCGATGTTACCAAGGAGTCAAAGCAATGAAAATAAAAATGAAAGGGCCAGCAGTCCTGACCCTGCTTTTTCTGCTCACGGCGGCCCCGCTGATGGCTGACCGCGTGGTGCGGTCCGGCAGCCTCTTCGAGCCGGCCGGGATCGATCCCGCCAAAGCCTGGGACGACACTTCGTCTTTTTATGTCGGCAACATTTTCGACACCCTGGTGCAGCTGAACCCACAAACCATGAAAATCGAACCCTCTCTGGCCACAAGCTGGGAGACAAGCAAGGACGGCCGGACCTGGACCTTCAATTTGCGCCGCGGCGTCCGCTTTCACGACGGCACCCCATTTGGCGCCGACGCCGTGGTCTTCACCTTCTTCCGGCAAATGGACCCGGCCAACCCCAACCGCCAGCACGATTTCCCCCTGTTCGCCGACATATTCACGTTTTTGAAAACGGTCAGAAAAATCGGCTCGCACCAGGTGCAATTCATCCTCTCCGAGCCATTCTTCCCTTTTCTGGCCACGCTGACCGTCGACTGCGCCGCCATCGTTTCCCCGAGCGCCGTCAAAAAATACGGCGCCAACTTCGCGCGCCAGCCGGTCGGCACAGGCCCTTTCAAGTTGAGCTCCTGGCAGAAAAACAAGCGTTTGGTTCTGACGGCCAACAAGGAATACTGGCGCGGCCGGCCAGGCATCGACGAATACATCGACACCATCGAACCCCGGAGTGAAATACTGAACAACTACTTCAAGGAAGGCATGCTGGACATCCTCTATACGTATTCGATATCGAAGATGGTCAGCTACAAAAAACAGGACTGGGTCAAGGTCATCGCCACGCCTTGTTTATCGATAACATACGCCGTGCTCAACGCCGCCAGGCCGCCGCTGAATCGCAAAGCCGTTCGCCAGGCGCTTTGCCACGCCTGGGACCCGCGGGCTTTGAAATTGGTTTTCCAGGATTACGTGTTGCCCATCCATACGCTGCTGCCCAAAGGTCTGATGGCCGATGAACCCGAAGAGCGGCCAATCGATTTTTCCATCGCCAAAGCCCAGGCCCTGCTGAAAAAAGAGGGCCTTGGCCGTGAGATCCAGCTTGAAATGCTTTTGCAAAAAGATGCCGGGCTGCTCTTCCAGCTGCTTTCCATGTACGCCAAGAACCTGAAACAGATCGGCATCAAACTGAAACTCACCCGCCTGGAGCCGAACGCATACGAGCAGAGGATCGCCCAGGGCGATTACGATCTGGCCAATTCGGGCTGGATCGCCGATTTCCCCGATCCCGACAGTATGATTTTCCCTTTGCTGTCAGAAGAACTGCAAAAACAGGGTTTCGCCACTATTGCGGGCAGCAAGCGCAAGGATCTGCAGGCCCAGTTGATCCAAGCCCGGCGCGAACGCGACGCAAAAAAACGTCAGGCCCTGTACCAAAATCTGAACCGCACCATCATAGCCGATGGCCTGGTCATTCCACTGTACCAGGACAAGCTGGTCATTATCTTCAACCGCAAACTCGGCAGCATCCAACCCAACCCCTTGGGTAAATTTTCCCTGTATGACCTGCAGATGAAATGAAAATAAAAACAAAACTCTTTCTGTCCCTTATTTTCATTGCCATCCTCTCCATGGTCATCTCTCTGAATTTCTCTATCTTGTCCATTTCCAAAAGGTACGAAAAAATGGCCAAGGAGGAGATCGCCGCCGCCAAAAAAGTGGCAGAAAGCGTGTTTCTGGAAAATCTCGGCGACCTGGTTCGCAAAGCGCTGTTCCTGTCGGAATTGAAAGAGATCATCGAAAACACGGACAACCTGGATGAATTGGCCATGGCCCTGGAATTTAAAAGTTTCTTTTTTTCCAATATCAATATCAAAGTACTCGATACTGCGGAAAAGATCGTTCTGCTCCATGACAATTCATCGCTCAATCTTATTTCGGAAAAGAATCTTGATAAAATTACGTTTTTAAACAAAAAAAGAGACCCGCTGATCCGTGAAGCCGGAGTCTTTCTGATCGACGACAGTCTTTGCATGGCCGCCATATCACCCATCATCGACCAGGAAACTTTCGGACTCAAAGGATTCCTGTTGCTGGAAATTCCTTTCAATTTGGAATTCGCCGACCAGATCAAGGAAAAGTCAAAAACCGACATCATGGTCTATGTCATGGGCCGACCCCTCACTTCCACCCTGACCGACAGCAACGGCGAAATGGTTTTTCCGCGTCTAGCCAAGGCCAATCCCGATGAAATGGTCCGTTTCCAACCGGGCGGTGACCGTTATCTTCTCGACGTCTTCAACGTGGAAGATTTCAACAAACAAAAAGTCGGGGAAATTTTTGTCGCGGTTAACATTGAAAAGATCATGGCGGCCAAAAAGGTCGGCATTTCCAGCCTGCTTACCGTATCGTTGTTAATTGGTTTTTTCGTCATCCTGACCAGCATCCTGCTGGGCAAAAAACTCACTTCGCCCATCGTCAACCTGGCCCATGGCGCCGAAGCCATCGCCGGCGGCAACTACGACATCCGCATGAAGCTCGAGTCCAAAGATGAGATCGGTGAACTGGCCAACGTATTCAACAAAATGTCAGATTCACTGAAGATCCAGCGCGACGAGATCCGGGAGCTGCAGCAGTTTTTCGCCAAGATTGTTGAACATTCCCCGTCCGCCATCGTCATCGGCAACGAAAGCGCCGAAGTGATCGCCATGAACCCGGCTGCCGAAAAGTTGTTGGAAATGCCGCTGTCTATGCTCAAGGACAAACAGTTTTTTGAATGCCTGCCTTTGTTCAAACCCTTGAAAGAGGACTATTTCAAGGTCTTATTGAGCGACAATCCCTCTTTTTATGACAGTTTTTCGGTGGTTCATGAGCAGGGTGGCGAAAAAATCCTGCGTTTAACCCTTTACAAGATCCCCCTACCCGGAGCCCCGGCCGAAGTGCTGCAAATGGAGGACATCAGCGAAAAATTTGAACTGGAAGAAAAACTGCTCCATGCCAAAAAACTCGGAACGCTCGGAGAACTGCTCAGCCGCTTTACCCATGAATTCAACAATTTGATGACCAGCCTTTTGGGCCATTTGAGCATTCTTAAAAAGGAGGTTGGCGCCGACCAACCCCATTTCAAGCGCACTCTTCTGATCGAGGATGTGGCCCTGCGCGCCTACAACCTGGGTAAGGACATTCTTGATTTTTCGAAAAGGGAGAAGCTGAAGAAAGAGAGCATGAATGTAAGGGACGCAATTGAAACCGTACTCAATCTGCTGGGGAAAACCGTTCTGAAAAGCATAGAGGTTGAAAAATATTTCGCAGATAGCTCACTGACCGTTTTAATGAACAAGGAAAAATTTCTGCTGGCGCTGTTCAACGTGCTCATCAACGCTAAGGACACCATATGGACGGCCCAGCGCGAAAAAGGTTTGATCGGCATCACGGTCGACCGCATTTTTATTTCCAAGGCGGAAAACAACTTTGTCCGTATCAAAATTTCCGACAACGGTACCGGCATCGATGAAAGGATCATCAACAAGATATTTGAACCCTATTTCACCACCAAGGGCGAAAAAGGGACCGGTCTAGGTCTGACCACAGTCAAGGAGACCATCGAGGAGAACTCCGGCTGGATCGAAATCGATGTAAAAAAAGGCAACGGCACGACCTTCATCCTGTTCCTGCCCGAGCACGGCGCCTAGTTCGCCCCCGGCTTTTGACAAGGACAATTCCGATTGACATTGCTAATGCTTCATATTAATATTACGGGCATATGAAACTTTGGAAACTGTTACTGATCAGCGCCCTGTCGGTGTTTTTCATCTGGCTTTTCATAAATCGTATCAACTTTAACGAAATAAAAAGTATCTGGCGGACAATCCCCGTCCGCTACCCGCTGATGTTCATATTCTTGTCCCTGCCGCAATTTTACGTACGCTCTTACCGCTGGGGGCTGCTGCTGAAGCCATTCAAGAAACGTATCGCCTTCCGCAGCCTGTGGAATTTTTCCCTGATCGGGTTCATGATCTCCTATTTGCTGCCGGGCCGGCTGGGAGAGATAGCCCGGCCGGTGATGTTGGCCGAAAAGGAAAAAATCAAAAAGAGTCAGGCCATCGCCACCATTATCAATGAACGGCTGTTCGACCTGCTCACAGTCCTGCTGCTGCTGGTTCTCTATCTGGTTTCCGGTCTAGGAAAACCATCACCCGTCCTGATCAAATTAAAAACAATGGCCTTTCTGCTCCTGCCGCTAGTCTTTTTGATCTTCCTCCTTATCACCCTGGCCAATTCTGAAAAATTCTTCCCTAAAACCGAAAAACTCATCCATTGGCTATCGCGAATCCTGCCCTCCGGGTTTCGCGCCAAGGCGAGCGCTGCGGTTGTTCATTTTGTCAAAGCCCTGCATTTAAACTTGGGTTGGGCGAGCATGGCGCAAGTGTTTTTTTTCTCCCTGCTGCACTGGAGCATTATCCTCGTTTCGTATTGGCTGCTGATGCAGGGATTCGCCGGCATCGGCCTGGACCTGCCATCCACCATCCCTTTCTTGGCCGTTATCTTTGTCGCCGCAGCCATACCCACACCGGGCATGGCCGGCAGCCTGGACCTGGCATCAAAATATGCTTTGCTGGGGCTTTTCGGAGTCACGGCCAAAACAGCTGTGGCGTTCACCCTCCTGTTCCATTTCCTGCTGCTGCTGCCTCCGATCGTTCTTGGCCTGATCGCCTTCTGGCGTGAAGGCCTGAGTTTCAAAATCATTGGCCAATTGAGGAAAAAAGATGAACTGTCCGCAATGCACTGAAATCACCGATAAGGTGATCGAAACCCGTGAAAGTAAGGACGGGGGATATATCAGGCGCCGCCGCGAATGCCTCCATTGCGGCAAGAGATTCACCACCTACGAAAAGATCGAGGATATCCCGTTGATGGTGGTCAAAAAGGACGGTCGGCGCGAACCGTTCGACATGGATAAGATCCGCAAAGGATTGTACCGGGCCCTGGAAAAAAGGCCGGTCCAGACCAAGCAGATCGAGCAGCTGGCCCGTCAGGTTGAAGAATTTTTCTCACGCTCGGACCGCGAGATCCCCACCTTCAAGATCGGGGCCATGATCATGGAAAAATTGAAAAAACTGGACAAAGTGGCTTACGTACGTTTCGCCTCTGTTTATCTGGAATTCAAAAGCCTGGAGGAGTTCCTGACCGAATTACACAGCCTTTTGAAAAAGGAGGAGTGAATGGCAAAAAAACATTATCCCTTTTTTGAGATAGAGATCAGCAAGAACTATCCTTCGGGGATCAGCACCCATATCGACTGGAAGCCCAACACTAATATCGTCGAAACCCGCGATTCCCTGATCATCGAAATGGAGCTGCCCGGAGTCGACAAAAGCGATGTGGCCATCACTCTGCTCAACAATCAGGAGCTGATCGTCAAGGGGGTGAAAAACCAACCGCGTCTGGAACCCGACTCCGTGACCTACTATCTGTTCGAACGTGAGTTCGGCACTTTTTACAAGAAGATCGTCATTGATTTCCCGCTCGATACCAGCAAGATCAAATCGCTCATGGCAAACGGGGTTCTGACCATAGAAGTCAGCAAGAAAGTCATGTCCAAGATTTCGGTAGAAATCAAGTAACGAGGTGGCGCATGGCCGAAGAACAAAAGAACATCCCCGCCCAGCAGGAAAAAGAGGAAAAATTGGATAAGATCAAGGTCCCCGAAAGCCTGCCCGTGCTGGTTTTACGCGATATCGTGGTTTTCCCCTATATGATCGTACCCCTTTATGTCGGGCGCGCCAAATCCAAAAAGGCCGTCGATGCGGCCCTGAACAGCGACCGCTTGATCCTGCTGCTGACCCAGAAAGACATGAACGTAGAAGACCCCAGTGAAGAGCAATTGTATCAATCCGGGACCGTGGCCCTGATCGTGCGCATGCTCAAGCTCCCCGACGGCCGCATGCGCGTGCTTATCCAGGGTGTTTCCCGGGTCAAAGTACGGACACTGATCGACGACGGTAAAATTCTGCAAGCCGAGGTCGTGCAAGTGGAAGACGAAGAGCCGGCCGAGCTGACGCTGGAAAACAAAGCCATGATCAAGAATGTACGCCAAAAATTCGAACAGGTCGGCAAGCTGGGAAAACAGATCTCCAACGAGATCCTGATCATAGCCGAAAACATAGAAGAACCGGGCAAACTGGCTGATATCATCGCCTCCAACCTGGAATTGAAGATCGAGGAATCCCAGAAAATCCTGGCAGAGAAGAATTCACTTAAAAGACTGGCCAAGATCCACGAATATCTGAATTATGAAATCGAAATGCTGAACGTGCAGAACCAGATCAACATCAAAGCCCAGGGCGAGATGGACAAGAATCAAAAAGAGTATTTCCTGCGCCAGCAATTGAAGGCCATCAAAAAAGAATTGGGTGAAGAGGCCGAGAATATCGACGAGATCAATGGTTATCTGAAAAAACTGGAAGAAGTGAAAATGCCGGAAGGCGCACGCAAAGAAACCGAGAAAAACATCGACCGCCTGAAAAAAATGCACCCCGAATCTGCCGAAAGCTCTGTAATCCGTACCTATCTGGACTGGATGTTCGAACTGCCCTGGGGGACCGCCAGCAAAGACAACATGAACTTGAAACGAGCCAAGAGCATATTGAACCAGGACCACTACGGACTGGAAAAAGTAAAGGAAAGGATCCTGGAATATCTGGCTGTCCGCAAGCTGACCTCCAAGGCCCACGGGCCGATCCTGTGTTTCGTCGGCCCGCCCGGAGTGGGAAAAACTTCCCTGGGCAAGTCAATCGCCCGCGCCCTGAACAAAAAGTTCGTGCGCATTTCACTGGGCGGAGTGCGCGACGAAGCCGAAATCCGCGGCCACCGGCGCACCTATGTCGGAGCGCTACCCGGCAAGATCATTCAGGAATTGAAGAACGCCGCCAGCAACAACCCGGTGTTCATGATGGATGAAGTGGACAAAATCGGCATGGATTTTCGCGGCGATCCATCCTCGGCCCTTTTGGAGGTCCTGGACCCTGAGCAGAACAATTCCTTCACCGACCACTACCTGGGGGTACCTTTCGATCTTTCCAAGGTCCTGTTTATCACCACAGCCAACCTGCTGGAGCCAATCCAGCCCGCTTTCCGCGACCGCATGGAGGTCATCGAAATCCACGGCTACACCGAGGAAGAAAAAATCGAGATCGCCCGCCGCCACCTGATCCCGCGCCAGGTCGAAACCAACGGCTTGAACTCGCATTTGATCGAATTCACCGCCGGGGCGCTGAAAAACATCATCGCCCTGTACACGCGGGAAGCGGGGGTGCGCAACCTGGAAAGGGAAATCGGCGGCATCTGCCGCAAAGTGGCTCACAAAGTGGCTCTGGGTGAAAAGAAACTGTATAAGATCACCATCCGCAACCTGGAAAAATACGCCGGCATCCCCAAGCTGTTCCGCGACCAACTGCTGGAGGAAAACTCGGTGGGCGTGGCCACAGGGATGGCCTGGACGCCCTATGGCGGGGACATCCTTTTCATTGAGGTCAAGCTGATCCCGGGCAAAGGGACCCTGATCCTGACCGGATCCCTCGGCGACGTCATGAAGGAATCGGCCAGCGCCGCCTTGAGCCTGATCAAGGCCTCATCCGCCCAGCTGCAGCTCGCTCCCGAAAAGTTCGAAAAGAACGATATCCACATTCACATTCCTGAGGGAGGCACTCCCAAGGACGGACCCTCGGCCGGAATCACCCTGACCACGGCGCTAATCTCGGCGTTTACCGGTATCGCCGTGAACCGCGAGATCGCCATGACCGGAGAGATCACCCTGCGCGGCAAAGTACTGCCGGTGGGCGGCATCAAGGAAAAAGTGTTGGCCGCGCGCCGGGCCGGGATCAAGACCATCATCCTGCCGGAGAAAAACAAAAAAGACTTGAGCGAACTCAAGGACGGCCACATCCGATTTATGAATTTCATTTTTATCCATGACTTCAAGGACGCGGTGAACGCCGCCCTGGTTAAAAAAATATTTTGATGGATGAGAGACAATTCGTCGCCTACTTGAAAGATAAATTCCCTTTCCGCTGCGGTCTGGGCATCGGCGACGACGCGTCAGTGGTCAGGCTCGGCAAATATTTCCAGCTGATTAGCACCGACATTTTGATCGAAGACATCCACTTCCGTCTGCAGGATCTATCTCTGGCCGAATTGGCTGAAAAGTCCCTGGCGGTGAACATCTCCGACATCGCGGCCATGGGCGGACAGGCACAATATTTTTACCTTGGCCTGGGTTTTCCAGATGGACTGCGCTCCGAAAAATTGCACGCTTTTTTTTCAGGTCTGAGCAGGGCCGCAAAAAAATGGCGGGTGGATCTGGCCGGCGGTGATTATTCGCGTTCAAAAAAAATGGTCATTGCCGTCACCATTGTCGGCCAAAGTGAAAAACCGGTTTTGCGTAGCGGCGCCCGACCCGGCGACTGGATCGCCATTACCGGCCCAACCGGGGGATCGGCCCTGGGCCTGAAATTGCTGCTGGCGGGCGAAAAAGATTCCCCCTTCATCCGCCTCCACAAACGTCCCGAACCCCAATGCGAGAAAGGATTGCTGCTGGCCAGATACGCCCACGCCATGATCGACCTTTCCGACGGCCTGCTGCTCGATCTTACCCGGCTGCTCCACGCCTCGGCCGTGGGTGCCGAGATCGATTATGAGAAGCTTCCGGTTCCCCCACGCTTCCAGCGTCTGTGCCGGCAAAAAAATTATGCGGAGAAAGAACTGGTTCTGGCCGGTGGGGAAGACTACCAGCTGCTGTTCGCCATATCCCCGCTCCAAGAAAGCCGCTTGCGACAAACCGGGATGACCTACCACCTGATCGGGAAAACCACCAAGCAGCGCCGTCTGCGCGTCCGTGAAAAAGGGCGCCTTCTTAAAATTTCCCATCTCGGTTTCGATCACTTCGTCGACCCAAGTGACAAAAAAAGAGAAAAAAAATGAAGATCGTAAAAAAGAATAGCTACAAACCGGAAGAGCATGCCGCCGTGGTCATTCCCGTTTTCCAGGGAACGCCTCTGGCAGCGATCTGGCAGGAATTCCCCGAATTGGAATTTCTCGGCCGCGACAAAAAGATCAAGGGCCAGGCCGGCGAAGCACAAGTTTGCCACTCGCTGCAACAGCAGCGGCTGTTCCTGCTGGTCGGGGCCGGACGCCACGGTTCACTGCCTGATGCCCGGAAACTGGCCTGCAAAACCATGACCCTTTTGCGGGAAAACCGCGTCAGCAAGGCCCAGGTTTATTTCATTTCACCTGGGCCGTACTCCCGTAAATACCTGTTCAACCTGGTCGATTACCTGCACCTAAACAATTACTGCTTCGACCGCTACAAAAGAAAAAAAAGCAAGGCTGTCGACAGGATCCAGTTGGTATTGAAAAAACCGGCCGCCTTGAGCAACAATGACCTTAAGGCCCGGGAGATCATTCAGCGCCAGGTGACCCTGGCCCGCGACCTGGTCAACGAGATCCCGGCCAAGATTACCCCGGATTCACTGGTGCAGGTTTTCAGCGACAGCGCCGGAAAAAATCATCTGCAACTGGCAGTTTATCGTAAAAAGGAACTGGAGGAACTGGGTCTGAACGGCTTGCTTGCCGTGGGCGCCTCCTCATGCTGTTCTCCGGCCCTGCTCACCCTGTCCCATATCCCGAAAAGTTATACGCGGACCGTGGCCCTGGTCGGCAAGGGGATCACATTCGATGCCGGCGGTTTGAACCTGAAACCGGGAAACAGCATGGAGGAAATGAAAAGCGACATGGCTGGCGCCGCCGCCGTATTGGGTATCCTGAACACTGTGGCCGCACTGGAACTGCCAATCAGGGTGATCGGATTCGCGGCCCTGGCCGAAAACATGCCCGGACGCCGGGCCTACAAACCGGGAGACATCATCACTTACGCCAACAAGAAAACCGTTGAGATCGTCAACACCGACGCCGAAGGCCGCCTGATCCTGGCCGACGCCCTGATCATGGCCTCCCGGCAGAAGCCGGATATGATCATCGAACTCTCCACTTTGACCGGGGCCATCATCACCGCCCTGGGAGACGGCATGGCCGGCTTGATGTGTCGCAACAGGAAGCTAAGCGCCGGGCTGCTGCAGGCGGCCGAAAACTGCGGGGAACTGCTCTGGCAAATGCCGCTGCCCATTGAATACCGGGAAAGCATCACTTCCAAGATCGCCGACCTGAAAAACGCCAATTATAAAGGCGCCTCCTCGATCAAGGCCGGCCTGTTTTTACATGAATTTGTCGGCAAGGTCCCCTTCGCCCATTTGGATATCGCCGGCACAGCTTTCCTGAGCAAGCCCAATTTTTGCCTGGCCGCTGAAGGGGCGACCGGCTTCGGCGTGCGCTTGCTGATCGAATATCTAAAAAACCTAACCTACCCCAAGGACAGACAAATCAGATCCGCCAAAGTCGGCGGATGATTTGTGCTGAACTTTATTTCAGTAACCGCGACGGGATCATTTTTTTGAACCATTGTAAATAATGCAACAGTTGAATCCCAACCCCAAAGAGTTTCATGGTTTGCATGTTTCCAGCTTGTTAATTTTACTTTCTAAAGCAGCGAGACCGGAGATAATCGCGGAAAAGCTCGGAATTTGACCAAAAAGCATACCCTGCATATCCCGATAATCCTTTTGCAAATTAGATAGATTATGATCCGGCGGCAACAAGCGCAGGCTTCCCGGTTTCGCCTGTTCATACATCGCCCATGGACAATGATAAAAGCGCATTTTAAATTGGACGACTTCTTCCAGCAGGTCACTCCTGCTCAAGGCCAAGTTGCCTACAGGCATAAGGCTCAAGCGATACAAATCATAGTAATGCCGGGAATACCGGGCCTGCTGTCGTTTATCCAATTCGCGATGGGCTTCCTGATGAAGGATAGTCGCTTTTTCCCAGAATGTTCTCTCGGCGGCAATCGTCCGGACAACTGTGCGCGGCTGCATGAAGAGCTTTGGAAAATATTCAGCCGCATAGGGACGAATGGATTTTTCTTCATTGGGCAACCATGCCGCCAAGGGGCCAATCTCTAACCTGACTTGTGGCTGAATGGCTTGCAGAGAAAATGCTTTGGGATATTGAATGAACACATCATGCCCGGTTGCCGTGACATCAATTGCTGAACCGGCGCGGATCGCCAGGTTCCTGCGCAACACAGGAACAAAATCATGCAATAGAAATTCCTCTGTTTTATGATTGGCGCTCTTGCTGAAAGCATCCTGCTTGGTCAGGCTGCGTTCTTTCCACACTTCTGCTTCGGCATAACCGAGAAGCTGCCAATCCAGAATCAAATCGATATCCTCGGAGAATCGTTCAATAGCTCCATATGCCTTAGAAAGGCTTGTCCCGCCTTTAAAAGCCAGACTGTCTTTCCATTGGCTGTCGTGAAACAGGTAATCAAGAATCCAGCAAACCCAAAAATCCTTCTCCACAATCGCTTCGTGTACACTCATCGCTTGCGCGGTTGCCCTGAAGAGATCGCACCTGTTTTTCTCTGAGCGCCGGGCCATGTCACGCATGCCGTGCCCCTTCCTTTACTGATAATTTCTTGATGATCTCATACACCCATGAGGTGACATAGCGTCCTTCGCGTAAGGCCCGGATACGGTCCTTGTCGTCAAGCTTTAATCTGAGTGTTTTTATGACGCCGGCATCAATGCGATTTTCTCCCAGCGCTTTCAGTGCCTGCACCAGCAGAGCTGTTTTCGCTGACAGAATGGTGGTTTCTTTGTTGGCTCGACGCACAAATACTGTTTTACCACCTCGCCAATGATATTTTTTTGAGGGGCCATCGCTGAAATAGCGCCAATTTGCCGGCACCTGAGTAGAGAGCCCGAGAAGGTTTAACGCTGTTTCGCTGGCCGGAAGAATTGTCCAGCCGTGGGCACGCGCAATGGCCCGTGCGATTGCATCCGGATCGGGATTTGCCGGAGCATTGAGCATGGCGCTGAAAGCCGGGTAATCATAAACCCCGCGCATAAGACGGCGGATAGTTCCCGCTTTCGTAAAACGTGCCAGCGTTTGCCGTACTGTCTCGTGAGTGGAGAGATCAAGGAAATCTTTTGGGGTGAACACAAAGCCCCTGCCGGTCCCATGTATCCTGGCAAGAATTTTTTGTGAGCTATTTGTTTTCATTTTAATCACTTCACAGTTGTCACATATAATAGCCTATTTTCGTGACAACATCAAGCGGAAATAAATTTTTAGAAATGGCAAACCTATCTGCTTCTGGCGGCCGATGCTTGCGGCGAATTGCTGTGGGAGCTGCCCCTTTTCAGCGAGTACCGCAAGGACATCACTGCCAAGATTGCCGATTTGAAAAACGCCAACTACAACGGCGCCTCCTCGATCAAAGCCGGCCTGTTCCTTCAGGAATTCGTCGGCAAAGTCCCCTTCGCCCATTTGGATATCGCCGGCACGGCTTTTTTGAGCAAGCCAAATTTCTGTCTGGCCGCCGAGGGCGCCACCGGTTACGGGGTGCGGCTGCTGATCGAATATCTGAAAAATCTTACCTGAGGATTATCGTAGCGACCGGCCGGTCGCCTTTACATCATTCGCCACATTAGGCAAATTACCATCCACATTTCCCCAAAGTTTATTGTTGAGACGCGACTCTGGAACCTCTTTAGAATTTATTTGAGCTACTAGATTTTCCGAAATATTAACAATTCGTGAAGTAGTCACTTCTTTTATTTCTTTTTGTACATTCTGAAACCATCAATCAACTGCTTGAAGGACGATGGCCGGAATTTTTCAAAGCTTTCCTGGTCCACATAAACGAAATCATATTTTGTAACTGCTTGCACGTGGTTGATGTCAACACACCATTGTCGCAACCTCTCCATCTTGAGCGGGACGTCCAGATCCTCAACACCTTTTGTTTCAACAATAAAAATTCGTTTGTCGGTCAGTTTGACTAAAAAATCAGGATAATAATTGGAGATGTTTCCATCAGCATTGACATAATCCAGCTTGAAATGT
>Ga0180009_10000689_pt1 | contig 44634 bp, 38 predicted proteins | sample OS_PC_MetaG_FD_123537 | JGI IMG/M metagenome (GOLD analysis project Ga0180009, IMG submission 123537) | Groundwater microbial communities from the Aspo Hard Rock Laboratory (HRL) deep subsurface site, Sweden - OS_PC_MetaG | ecosystem: Environmental > Aquatic > Deep subsurface > Groundwater...
CAGAAAATAGAGAAAGAACAAATTACCGCATAAAAATAAAATTCTATATCGAAAGGGCGAGGCTGCGTAAAAATACGATCTCATGAGGTCACCCACAATGAATTATTTTTGATTCATCCGGTTACGCATAGCTTCCTGAACTACACAACCAGCCAACCTTGGAGAAAATGCTTGCTTTCAAGCAGAAATCAATGGCAGATTATACGGACTGAAAACTGAAATTCCGCGTATTATGCGGATCCATCTAAACATTGTTTGGCGCTTACCCTAATTGAAATTGATGAAAGGATTCTTGAAATGGAATTGAGTTCACTCGATGTCATTGGCTATAAAAATCAACAAGTTCCCAACACTTTTATCATTCAACCAACCCCAACACAAAATTTAGGTATTGTTCTGCCGGGTTACCGTCACTCGGCAGACAGGGCTGATTTACATTATGCAGGTCGCATTTTGCTCGAACAAGGAGCAGATTTGCTACGGGTAGAGTATGCCTACTATCGAACTGATTTCATGGAGCAACCCGATAGCGAGCAAGACAAATGGATTTCAAGTGATGTTTTTGCAATTTGCAATACTGCGCTTTCACATCGGTCATATAATCAAATCACTTTAGTTGGAAAATCACTTGGTACAATTGCAATGGGACATCTTCTGGCTGATAGTCGTTTCCAAAACGCAACTTGTGTATGGTTAACGCCATTACTAACTGTTGCATGGTTACGTTCACGTATAGAGGAAGTTCATCCACGTTCGCTCTTTATTATTGGAACCGCTGATAAATTCTACAAACCTGATATTCTTAAACACCTTGAAAATGTAACTAAAGGGCGTGCCGTTGTAATTGAAGGCGCACGTCATGGTTTAGAAATCACTAATAGCATTTCAAAATCGTTATCAGCGTTAAATCAAATTGTCCAAGCACTTCAAGAATTTTTGAATGAAGGTGCAAATCGCGCCTAACACAGCGTGCGCTGGACGGGTGGGATTAGTCGCCATTTTCGAGCATTTTTCTGGCTTTGAGTTTTCTCTGCTCCCAAGCAGAGTCCACGCCCGCCCACCTGCCAGTAATGCAAACCGTTATACATGAAGTTAGATAGGGGATCTCTATGCCTAAGTACAGAGTAAATTTTGATGACTTAGCTGGGAAAATCCACTTGAAGGTATTAAGTGTAAAATCTTTAAGCAGGGAGATCGGCGGTTACGGCTTGTTGAATATTCAAAAGAAATGCCTCTTCACTGGTGTGAAAAAGGACATTATGGATACATCCTCGATGGTAGGCTCGAGATTGAATACCAAGATGAAAAGGTAATCTATCAAACTGGAGACGGGGTGTTTATCCCAATGGGAAAGAACATAATTACTCTGTTTCAAGTTGTAATTATCAATACCACTGCGGTAAATATTTCTCTGTTAAAATACCCCTTGACAAGCCAAAATAGCCCCCCTATACTTCCCCCACAAAAAGGAAGTTCTTATCAATTCAATTAAGCGGTGACAGGCGATATCTTCGACGTGGCGGTTGACATCAGGCGCGGATCACCCACGTTCGGGCATTGGGTGGGCCCAATGTTGTCTGCTAAAAACAAATGCCAGGTCTATATTCCCGAAGGCTTTGCCCACAGGTTTGTTGTGATCAATAAATTGTGCTGATGTGATTTACAAATGCACGGATTTATATGCACCGGGTGATGAATACGGTGTGTTATGGTCTGATCCCGATATCGGGATAAAATGGACTGTTGAGACACCGGTCCTGTCTCAGAAGGATCTTGAAAATCCAAAATTAAATGACATTCCCGAAAACCTTTTACCGGTTTACCATACCAGCGTCGGATAAAAAATCCAGGGAAACGGAATTGAAACTGAAATGGTCAGGCATACGACAACTCGGGAATTTGCAGACCAATATTATTGATATAATCCGACTAAAGAAGACGGATCACGATTGGAAAAATCTTGAAAATCTGCCAAAGTCGGCCAGAGTCGGATGGATCAGATTTGGAACCATTTGAGGAAATTGGATAAAAATGGTCAGGGCGATAGGATTTGCAGTAACTAACTTAAATTATAACTAATAAACTTACCAAATTTAATCAAATAATTAATTATATTTTAAATTGAATGTCAAAAAGGGGCTTTTTTGACGATTCATTTAATCAAACATTCGAGGGCGGTTGATGGAATCAGAGAAGATCCAAGTTGAAATGATACAAAAGGTCGCTGTTATTACCATGAACAATCCCCCTGCAAATGCCCTGAGCCCGGAGCTCAGATTCGAATTCACCCACAAATTAACCAAACTATCACAAAACGATGACGTATGGGTCCTTATTATTACTGGTAGTGGTGAAAAATTCTTTGCGGCAGGAGCAGACATCCACAGCCTTATAGGACTCGATCGCAAAGGTGGCCTGGAACGGGTCAAAAAAGCTCGCGAATTTTACAGCGGCATTGCTTATTTTAAAAAACCTGTAATTTGCGCAATCAATGGACTATGCATGGGGGGCGGCTTGGAGTTGGCGCTTGCTTGCGATATCCGGATCGCGGCCGAGCATGTCAAGTTAGGGTTCCCCGAAGTCAATCTGGGCCTTATCCCGGGAGCTGGCGGCACCCAGCGGTTACCGCGTACTATTGGGCCTGGCTGGGCGAACTACCTGTTCTTCACAGGCAAGGCTATATCTGCACAAAAGGCCCTTAGCATCGGATTGATTCAGGAAATGGTGCCTTCTGACCAACTCATGACTACAGCGCTTGAGATTGCCGACAGAATTAACAGCAAGGGACCGCTGGCCGTACAAGCAGCTAAAATGGCTTCTTCAAGGGGTCTTCAGGAAACTCTGGAAAAGGGACTGGATATAGAAAATGAGGGTTTCGCAGAAATCTGCGAAACCCTCGACAAAACCGAAGGTGTTAAAGCCTTCATAGAAAAGAGAAAGCCTCAATTCAAAGGAAAATAGATTGCCAGCTTGATCCCCACCCCCCTATCATAAAGCAATTTACCAGCCCGGAAGCCAATTCTGCGTGAAGCCCCCGTCTACCAACAATGTTGCTCCATTAATAAATGATGCTTTTCCCGAAGAAAGAAACAGGATGCAATTGGCAATATCCTCGGGGGTCCCGACCCTACCGGCTGGCGTCAAACCCACATATTTTTCAAGTAATGCCGCCTTCTCCTCCTCGCTGAGGAACAGTCTGTACATTGGAGTATCTATGATACCCGGTTGAATTGCGTTACAGCGAAGCCAAAAAAAATCCCGGGTGATCTGCTGGGTTAATTTTACAAGGCCTAGTTTGGCGGCACCATAAACAGGACATTTAGGCCAGTTCTGAATAGCCGCCAGAGAAGAGATATTTAACACCGAAGGGTGTTCAGACTTCTTCAGCAAAGGAATTAAATGTTTTGTCATGAGGTACGGCCCCTTCAGAAGGGCATTAACTGTCAAATCCCAGTCTTCCTCTGCCAACTCTTCGATATTCCCCCATCTTACAGTGGCAGCGCCATTAACCAGAACATCGAGTTTTCCGTACTTCTCTTCCACAAAGTCCTTTGCCTCGAGGATCTGCTTCGAATTCGTGACGTCACAGGTCTTTCCGGAAACCCCCTTGCCGATTGATGATATGACATCATCAATCGCGTTTTGATTTAAATCTAGAATAACTACTTCGGCCCCTTGTTGAACGAAATGTTCGGCTGTTTTCCGCCCTATTCCGGACCCACCCCCTGTAATTAATACCACATAGTTATCAAACTCCTTCATTGGTCTCTCCTTTAAATTTGCTTATTTGTGCTGAGTCCTGAAAAAATACGCTGGATAATCATTCCGTTATGTAATTAAAATTCTAGACCGGCATATTTCCATTTCTCTTCCAGGGCCGCTCCTCTCTTTTATCCCGGTAATATTTAAGCGCGTTAAAAATTTTCTTTCTAGTTTCTTTAGGCTCAATAATCTCATCCACCTGTTGAACCGCGGCCGCTTTAAACGGATTGTAAAAGATTTTTCGATATTCCTCTTCCATTTCCTGGGTTATTTTGCGCCTGTCTTCCGGCGGAGCGTTATTTATTTCTTTTCTGTAAACGATTCCCGAAGCCCCCTGGGGGCCCATCGTCAAAATTGCACCACACGCCCATATGTATACCATATCGGCGCCCATCTCCTTGCTGCACATACCGTGGCTAGCACCCGCAAACCCTTTCCGGATAACAACATGAATTTTGGTTGTTGTCGCTTCCACGTAAGCATAAAGCATTTTAGCCCCGTGACGGATAATGCCTCCTTGTTCTTGTTCAATGCCTGGCAAATACCCTGGCACATCGACCAAATTAACTAGAGGAATATCAAAGGAATTGCAAATACGGATAAATCTGGCCGCCTTATCTGAAGCATCAATGGTCATGGCACCTGCCATATAATTCGGCTGATTGGCAAGAAGTCCAAAGGGCATTCCACCTATGCGCGCAAACCCTGTTATGAACTGTTTTGCATAGTCCGGCTTATTTTCAAAAAAAGAATCCTTATCGACGATGCAATCAATCACCTTGTACATATCATATGGCTTTCGCTCATCTCCCGGAACTATATCCTCCAGCTCAGGGGACTCTCGAAATGGATCTTCTTCAATGCTGACAATAGGCGGCTTCTCTTTATTGTTAGAGGGGAAATAGCCCAAAAGTCGACGGCAATTTTCCAAACAAACATTATCATCCTCTGACACGAAATCGCAGCACCCGCTAACCTTGGCATGAACGTCAGGACCACCTAATTCTGCCTCGGTATACTTCCTGGAGCTAACGGAATATGTAAGTGCAGGGCCGGCTATATACATGAAACTTCCCCCCGTCATAAAAATAAAGTCGGTCAGCGCGGGTGAATAGGATGCGCCACCCCCACAGGGCCCCATGATCAGAGAAATTTGAGGCATTACCCCGGAATAACGCACTTGCCTGTTAAACATCTTAGCATAAGCGATCCACCCCCCCAAGGTCTCCTGGGCCCTTACACCGCCGGAATCGATGAGTCCGACTACGGGGACTCCCATGGTATATGCCTTGTCATAGAGCTTGCAAATCTTGTTTCCATGCCATTCGCCGACAGTACCGCCCATGGAGGTAAAATCCTGCGCATAAACCGCGACCGTCCGTCCCTGAACCTCGCCGAACCCGGTAATAACACCGTCACCAGGAACCCGTTTATTCTCCATGCCGAAGTCTTTACACTGATGCTCGACAAAAAGATCTATCTCCTGAAAAGTACCGGGATCAAACAGAAGGTCAATTCTTTCTCTGGCAGTCAGCCGGCCCTTCTGGTGCTGTTTTTCAATCTTCTCAAGACCGCCTCCCAATTCATTCCTAGCTTTCCTTTGTCGAAACTCTTCAAGTTTCTCTTTCATTACTGTGTCTGCCATTATATCCTCCAAACCTGCTTATCTTTTTGCCTGCTTCATATCCAATACATTGGACGCAATAATCGTCCTTAAAATATTTGATGACCCCTCGACTATCTGGTAAAGTTTGGCCTCTCTGTAAAATCTTTCCACCGGATACTCCGTAGAATATCCATATGCGCCTAAAATCTGCATTGCATAGCCGCTGGCCAGGACCGCAGCATCTGCGGCAGCAGCCTTGGCAATAGAAGTCTCCAGAGGATTAATTTTCCCCTGATCTTTTTGCCAGGCAGCTTTGTAGAGAAGCATTCGCGCCCCCTCGGTAGCAATAACCATGTCTGCTATTTTATGTTGATTTGCTTGAAATTTTCCAATGAGTTGTCCGAATTGAGATCGCTCGTTGCAATATTTTATACTTTCGTCGATGCATGCCTGAGCCATGCCAACAGCTCCGGCCGCAGTGGTAAGCCTGGTATTATTCAATGTTGACATGCATATCTTAAAGCCATTGTTTTCAGGACCAATAAGCGCATCAGCCGGAATCCGGCAATCGTCAAAAAATATCTCCCCGGTGGGAGCCGAATGGGTACCCATTTTGTCAAATGCCGTGGTGGTTATCCCGGGCGTTTTAGCGTCAACAATAAAGACAGAGAGCCCTTCCCCCTTTGCCTCGGGATTGGTAGACGCGAATAGAAGGATAACATCCGCCACCGATGCATAAGTTGCCCAGGTTTTCGTACCATTTAAAACATAGCTGTCACCATCCCTGACAGCCCGCGTACTAATAGCCGCTATATCAGTGCCTGCATCGGGTTCAGTCATGGCGAAACACCCAATTGTTTCACCACTGACAAGTCCGGGGATGTATTTTTGTTTTTGTTCCTCTGTACCCCAATTAACAAGCGTGAGAGCCGGACCAAAGGCTAAACAATTAAATGGAATTCTTAAAGCACCGCTGGCCTTGCCAATCTCTTCAACTATCAAGGTATGTGCCAAAAACCCCAGATTCGATCCCCCATACTCTTCCGGTATCACACAGCCAAAAAAATCAAGCTCACCCATTTTTTGAATAATTTCTCTCTGGAATCGATGATTCTTGTCATCCTCGGCTACCACCGGTGCGATTTCCTTAGAAGCAAATTCTCTAGCGGCCTTCTGTACCATTTTTTGTTCTACTGATAATTCGAAATTCATAAAGTCCATCCTTAAATTGAATATCAACCAAGCACGGATGTCTTACTGTTTAGGAACTTTGAACATCTAAGACAGCCTGTATTGTTAAGAGGAAATCTCCCAGTTCTCAAGCAGCGGCGCCGGCTTATAAAAATCGACCAGCCAGTCCGGTGCTTTTTCTTTTTTTGCGCTCAGTGTCTTTAGAATGTTTTCGATACCGAAATCCCCAACAAACTCAAAAATCCCTTTGGGCCAACCAAAAGCAAGCCTGAATGATTTGTTCACGTCCTCTATGCTCCCGATACCGTGATCCACACACCATGCCGCCACGTTTACGGCAGGTGCCATAAGTTGAAGCGGGTCCACTTTTCCTGCTAATTCTTTTGGAATATCCGGTTTTACATATTTCCCATCAGGATACGTATAGAAGCCCTTCCCTGTTTTTAAACCGCTTAACCCTTTCTCGCTCATCGGGCGCCATAATTCATCTGCCAGACGACGGTACGCGACCAGGAGCGGAGGCCAGGGTTCGAATTCCGGAAAAGTTTCCAGAATCTGTGCAACTGACTCCAACCCTTTTGTCCTGATATCTACAGCACCCGTAAAATCAAAAATCTCAAACTCGCCCATGGGCAACCCAAGCGTATACTTCGCTGTGGCATCCAGTTCCTTGACTTCGGCCTCTTTTCTCAAAAACATCAGGTTGTTTTCGATCGACCAGCCAGCCCTTGCCCTTGCAGCAAGAAAAAACCATGCGTCTTTCTGAGCAAGAACCAGTTCCTTCTTATATATCTTACACAAATCGAAAACACCTTGTTCGGTCTCTTTGTCCGTGTACTTGCTCTTTATGATTTCGATTAACTTCATGATCTGCGGCGGATTCATCCAGTGCATACCGATGACCTTTTCTCTTCTTTCTGTTCCCTCCGCAATCAATGTAACGGACAAACCGCTGGTGTTTGTAGCAAAAATCGCATGCTTCGGTGCATGGGCATCCGCCTCACCCAAAACCTTTCTTTTCAGATTAATATCTTCAAAAACCGCTTCGATAACGCAGTCAGCGTCTCTCACTCCTTCGCTGATGCTTGTCGTAGGGTGAATTCTACTCAATACAAGTTCAGGGCTTTCTTGAATTTTTTTCTTTGCTGACAGCTTTTCAAGACTTTGCTCGATTTTCTGCATTGCCTTTGTCAGGACATCACCTCTTATATCGATCAGAGAGACTTCATGGCCTGCGGTTGCAGCGACCTGAGAAATACCATAGCCCATCAAACCGCCTCCGATAACTGCTACTTTTTTAATAGACAAAACGATACTCCTTTCAAATTCATTTTGTTTATCATGCCTCTCTTCTGCCAAATATCCCGACTGCAGAGGTAAAGGCTCCCGGCCAGCCGCCAATGTTGTGAATCAATCCAGTCTTTGCATCGCTGACCTGGCGGGGACCAGCCTCTCCTCGAAGCTGAAGATAAATTTCATAAATCATTCTTATCCCGCTCGCACCGATGGGATGGCCGAAAGATTTCAAACCGCCGTCTGGATTTACAGGAAGGCCTCCGTCAAGCTCAAAAAACCCGGAATCAACGTCATCGCTGGCTTTTCCTCTGGGACTGAAACCAAGATCTTCGTAAGAGAGTAATTCGTTAATTGTGAAGCAATCATGGACTTCGGCCACATCGATCTGTTCTCTTGGATTTGTAATACCAGCCTCTTTGTAAGCCCGATCGGCCGCAACTATATTTTCCTTCCAGTACGTCCAGTTATAATCCGGATTTGTCTGAGCATATTCATCACCACAGGCGACCCCCAACCCCTTAATCAAGATATAGTCGTCCCGGTATCGTTCAGCTATCTCAGGTCGGGTCAAAATCGCAGCAGCAGCTCCATCGCTTACGCCACAGCAATCCAGCAAGCCCAGTGGTTTGGCAATCATCGGAGCTTTCAAAACCTGCTCTACGGTAATTTCTTTACGCATGTGGGCCAACGGATTCAACGTCCCGTTGTGATGATTTTTTACGGAAATTTTTGCCAGGGATATCTTTCCCTGTTTGGGATCAATTCCGTAGTGATGAAAATACCTATTCGCCATCAAAGCAAATTGGGACGGCATGGGTACTGCCGGCCGTGTCTGACTCATCGCCATTTCAGGATAAGATGGAGGAGAAACAGGAAGACCGGAAAACCCATAATCCTTAGTCTTCTCCACGCCGCTGACCAAAACAATATCATACACTCCTGCAGCCACCGCATACGCGGCATTTCGTATGGCATCCGTGCCGGTAGCGCATGCGTTCTCAATTCTGGTTATCGGAATATTAGCTAAATGAAGAGGCATTAATCCCGTACCTCGATGATAGCCGTTATTTGTACCGATCCAGGCTGCCTGGACGTCATTTGGTCCAATTCCTGCATCTTCGAAGGCCTGGTAACAGGAATCGATCACAAGATCGTGAAAGCTCTTTTCCCAATGCTCACCGAATTTTGTACATCCCATTCCGATGATAGCCACTCTGTCTTTAATGCTTTCCATATCTATTTCTCCTCTGAGAACCTCAAAGGCTCACACTTCCAAGTATAATTGTGAATCCCTTCGGTTGTGAATAACTTTCTGAAGGTCATCTCAACACGCATCCCGATCGCCAGCTTTTTGTCTCCCTTATCCGTTATATAAAGCGATGTCCTTCCCCCGCCGTCAAAATCAACGACACCGAGAGCAAGTGGAGGATCTGGATTTGGCGTGGCATAGTCCTCTGTGAAAGTGTTTAATTCAGCTTCCTTGTCTGAGAGCCTATGGGCATCCATTTCATCTTTCGTATGGCAGTTAAAACATATTCTATTGGGAGGGTATTGAATCGTATCGCATTTCCTGCATCTGGCGGCATAAAATCGAATGTTCTGATCAGTTTCCCGCCATATACAACTGGCGGACGGACTCGGTATGGGAGGACGCCTTCGCCCTGTAACCCTGTCGATCAATCCACGCCAGTGAAGATATCGAACATAGTCCTGTAAAACACCCTTAGATGTGACATATGCCTGCATGCTCGACTGTGGACGCTGGTCAATGTCTCCTTCAACCTCGATCAACAATGAATCCGAACCATTGCCGTAGCTGGCCGTAAGAATCCTGTCGCCCGGCTCGGCCTTTTCCAGTGCAGAGGCAAGCATCATAAGTGTGGATGCTGCTCCGGTGTCACCTATGAGACCAAACAGCGATGGTTCAACTTGTTCCGGAGTAAGACCCAGTCTCTTTCCCATTTCAGCATGTCGTCTCTTGTTCGGTCCATAAAAAACAGCCTTGGATAGGTCTTTACCCGTTATATTATTCTTCTGCATCAAACCTGATACGGCTTTGGGTAATACTCTAAAATACCCTTGATCTAAATTGAATCGTTCCTCCCAGGAGCGCACAAACTTATCCTCATCCGTCCGCCAAATATCAAGAATTTCATCAGCAATGCTGTAGCTGTCTCGAATCATTACACCGGAATCGGCAGAGCTTATAAGAAATGCCGCTGCACCATCTCCAATCTCTTGCTCAAGGTCTGAGCCGGACATAGGAATGCGCATATCCGAGGCAATCACCAGTATCTGCTTTGCAGTTCCTGCTGCCACGGCATTGAAAGCGGCAAGCAAGGCCGTCGTCCCGGATCTCAAAGAATTTCCGAAATCCGCCGTTAAAAAATTGTTCGTCGGGAGGTCGAGAGCTGTTGCGGCAAGCACAGAAGCTTGTTTCTCCTTGTATGGAAAGGTAGTTGAGGCGAAAAAAAGGCCATCAACGGAACCACGATCAATGCCCTTCAAACAATTAATGCCTGCAGCCACGCCCATGGTCAGACTATCTTCATCAAAGTTGGCAACCGCCCGCTCGCCCTTTAATCCTTTTCTAACACACCCCAGGTCCAGTCTCCAAAAAGGTACATAGAGCCCCCAAGAATGGATACCTACCATCGATTCGCCTCCCTTAAATTTAACTTTCACATGTCAAACGATTGTTCTTTCTTGCTTTTTTTTTTGCTCCACTGCGCCTAAACAAATGAAAAAGCATAACCTGAGTGCCGGCTCTTCTAAAAGATCAGAGAGCTCAGGATCCACTGTCAATGTTTTTGTATCCATAGAAAATCAAATCAAAACCGATCCGTAACGCATCCCCTACAACCATTGCGCCAAAAAAATTCGTCATTGGTCTTGAAACCCTGACACTCTAACTCCGGTGTCTCAGCCACAATCATACGCGCTCCGATATGTAGGGGATGTACAACTTCTTTCATACAAACGATGATCTTCAAATTTTATTCCTCAAATACGGATCGGTCTGAAAACTAATCGTTTGAAGCCGGTATCTTTTCGCCACAATGCCCGCAGTAGGCAAAGCTCGCGGGTATATCAGATGCGTTGCAACTCGGGCAGGATATCGTATCGCTCTTCAAGGATTGTCTTCTGGCCTCAAGGTATTCCGTGGGCCGCTTCTCAGCAAACGACGTCATCCCTTCCCTTGTCTCCTTGGACTTAACGTGCAGGGTAAGCCAGTCCAGCGCATGAGGAGCGGTAAGATTCCAGGCGAGATCCTTCCAGACATTGGCCTGTACCTTTGTATATCGCATGCACTCTGGAAATTTATTTATGATTTTCTGGCACATCTCATGCCCGGCCTCATCAAGTTTGTCATGGGGAACAACCTGGTTGACCAGGCCCCATTCAAGGGCCTTACGGGCATCTATTTTCTCGCATAAGTAGAGCATCTCTTTTGCCCGCCTCTCACCGACAAGAATCTGAAGCCACTGAGTCCCACCTCCTGCAGGAACGCTTCCCACCCGAGGACCTACCTGCATAAAATAGGCATTTTCAGATGCGATGGCCAGGTCGCAGGCAGCCTGCAACTCGTTTCCGCCACCAACAGCAGCCCCATTCACAAGGGCGATGGTCGGCTTTGGGGTCTGAGCAAGAAACTGGATGGTGTCAAACACATCGCCGACTACCCACCGGTACTTGTGTGTGGAATTTTTAATGTGGGTACTGGCAAATTCGTTGATGTCGGCGCCGGTACAAAAGGCTTTCTCGCCAGCAGCCGTTAAAATAATTACGGCAACATGATCATCACGGGTTGCATCTACCAAGGCCTCCTGTAATTCAGAAATGGTCAGGGTTGTAAAAGAGTTAAAGGCCTGAGGCCGATTAATGGTGATCCTCGCCACCCAATCTTTCTTCTCGTACAGGATATCCTTAAAATCAAGATCTCTTGAGGGTCTCAACCGTAGGATTGTCATTTTTTCCCCTTTTTTGCCGGCTTATTGCCGATTTACTTTTTTATTTTATCAAAGGTTCTTAGTCCAGAATCATGCCGGAAATGACGATCCTCTGAATTTCCGAAGTCCCTTCATATATTCTACTTCCTCTGACCTGTCGGTACAGCCTTTCAATTTCGCAACCTTTGAGCAGGCCCCGACTACCATGGATCTGGAGGGACTGGTCTACGATTCTGTTCGCCGCTTCCGAAGCGAAAAGTTTGGCCATGGAAGCCTCTTTCGTTACTCGACTCGCCCCTGAGTCCTTTAGCCAGGCAGCCCTATAAACCAGAAGACGGGCCGCATCCAGATCAACGGCCATATCCGCAATTTTAAACCGTGTCACTTGAAAAGCATCCAGACGCTTTCCGAAAGCTGTTCTTTCCTTTGCATAGCCCAACGCCAGATCAAACGCAGCCTGGGCAAAACCAAGTGCGCACGCCCCTACAGACGTCCGGTAAACATCAAAGGTCTTCATGGCTATCTTAAAACCTTTATCGACCTCACCCACGAGATTTGCTGCCGGTATTCTACAGTTATCAAATTGCAATTCACCAAGGGCATGTGGGGCTATAAGTTCCTGGATTCCTGAACACCGGAACCCGGGTGTACCCTTCTCCACGATGAAAGTTGAAATTCCTCGAGCACCTTTTTCTTTGTTCGTCTTGACAAATACAATAAAAATTCCTGCATGCGCAGCGTTGGTGATAAAACATTTCTTCCCGTTCAGTACATATTCATCTCCGTCCAAAACGGCTTCAGTTTGAATGTTTCCCACATCAGATCCAGCTTGTGGTTCGGTGAGGGCATACGCACCGAGTTTCTCGCCGTTCACCAGCGGCGGAAGATATTTTTTCTTTTGCTCTTCAGTACCTGCAAGAATCAGGGGGTAACACGCCAGTCCCTGCATGGCAAAAACCGCATCCGCATTGCTGGAAACCCTCGACAGCTCTTCCCTTACGATGCAGACGTTAGTAGCCATAACATTCTCCGTGATGCCACCATACGCTTCGGGCACCACAAGTCTGAATATCCCCTCTTTGGCCAATTTCTCTATGACGTCCCAAGTTACATCGTCAGTTTCATCTATCTCCTTTGCGCGCGGTTTGATATATTCATTTGCGATACGTCTTATTTTTTCCCTTAATTCCTCTTCCTCTTTTGTAACACGAAATTCCATTGTTAAGCCTCCAATCCGAGTAGGTTGCACGCATTGCCACCCAAGATCAATTCCTTCTCCCCTTCATTCAGATTCAGACTATCAATGAACTGAATCTCGGTAACCGGATCCGCTGTCGGACAGTCGGATCCAAACAGGATTTTCTCTGATCCATGCTTGTTGATGATACGAACAATCGCTTCCCTGCCGATTTCTTTAAGGCTTGGCGGCCACGATGTGTCCAGATAAAGATTCCTGCCGACCAGATGACGTTCTGCTTCCTCAAGGAGTCTGAATCCTCCGAAATGGGCTGCAACGACTTTCAGCTTCGGAAAGCTTTCAATCACATTAACAATGCTGGCAGGGGTAGCCAAAACCGTTTTATTTTCCTTACTCAAGCCGGATCCGACATGGAAAAAGGCCACCATGTCATCCCCCATTGCTTCGTATATTGGCATCATTCTTTTTTCGTCAGGGCGAAACTGCTGGAAAGGCGAGTGAAACTTTAGTCCCTTAATACCATACTGCTTTAGCCTGTTAACCTCTTGGTCAGGCTGAGGAAAGTCAGGATGCACACTCCCAAAAGGAATGATCTTTTGATCCTTTATGTTAAGCAGCCAGTCGTTTGTCTTTGTGACAAGGTCAGGACGGACCGCAACCCCCATCGCAACAACATAGTCCAGGTCGGCCCCCGACATATAGTCCGTAAGTCCTTTCACGGTTCCATCCGAGTAGGCATGTAATCCACCCTTGGTCTTGAGCTCCCAAATTACGTGAGGTGCCACCTTGTCGGGAAAAACGTGGGCATGAAAATCTATAATCATAAACAAAATAATCCTTTTGGCATTCGGTTATAGCTTTGCCAGTTCCCCGCCATCGATTGGAATAACCGCACCTGTGATAAAATCCGACGCTTCTGATGAAAGAAAAACAGCCAACGGTCCGACATCTTCCGGCATCCCGTACCTCTTTAAAGGCACCTTGCGGACCCTGATTTCACGCATTTTGTCATTGTCCAGCACTGATTTCGTCGCACTCGTATAAAATATACCGGGAACAATGCAATTCACCATCACATTATACCTGGCCCATTCGATCGCCAGCGTCTTGGTGAGCTGAATCACACCTGCTTTGGACGCACCATACCCGCTCATCTGCCACTTGCCTCTCACTCCCGCAACCGTGGCCACGTTGACAACCTTTCCCCTGCCTTTTTCAAGCATGTGCTTTCCCGCAGCGCGGCAGCAAAGATAGACCGATGTCAGATTGGTATCCACTTGTCTTTGCCATTCCTCCGGAGAAGTATTCATGAGGTCCTTTACAATGGCCATCCCCACATTGTTGATCAGAATATCTATACCGCCGAAATGATCCAGGGTTTTCCGGATCAAGTCATCCACATCATCACTGTTGGTGACGTCGGTTTTCACGGGAAGGCATTTTCTTCCCAGCTTCTCAATTTCCTGTGAAGTTTCCCGAACCTGATCAAAGGATCTTGCTGTTACAACAACATCAGCGCCTGCCTGTGCCAGTGAAACAGCCATGGCCTTACCAAGGCCCCTGCCGGAGCCCGTGACGATGGCAACCTTCCCCTCAAGATTAAATTTACTCAACACCATAAACCATTCCTCCCAATCAGTGTAGGGCTATCGTTTGAGGACATATCCCGCCTTTTCGCGGTCCCAGCAGCTGGCAACCCCTTCGGACTTGAGCTTGTATTTCTCAACTCTCTCGCTCCCTGTCATGGGCAAATTGTCCCGAAACTCAACGTAACGGGGAATCATGAAATAGGCCAACCGCTCCTCGCACCATTTCATAAGATCGACAGGATCCATTTTCTGAGCCTCCCTGAGAACGACACAGGCCTTGACCTCTTCCTCTCCTACTTCGGAAGGGACGCCCACAACGGCGACCTGGAATACTGCCGGATGATCCCCAATGGCTTTCTCGATATCATGCGGCGTTATATTTTCACCCCGACGACGGATAGCTTCTTTTTTTCTCCCCACAAAATAAAAATATCCGTCTTCATCCATGTATCCAAGGTCCCCTGAATGAATCCAGAGGTTCTTAAAAAGTTTTGCCGTCGCCTCAGCCATATTATAATATCCTGTGGTTCCCAACCAGGGCTTATCCCTTTCAGGTCGACAAATGATCTCGCCTGACTTTCCTGGGACGCACTCCATATCATCATCATCGACAATTTTCACGTCCCACCCGGTAATCGGTTTTCCGCAAGAACCCAGGCGAATCTCGTCATATGGACTCGCCAGACAACAATAACATTCCGTCATACCATATACTTCGACTAATCCACCGATATTGAATCGTTTCCGGAACTTTTCCCAGACATCACTGGTCATCCCCCCCCCGACCGCTATTCTGCAAGGATGATCCTGGTCGTCCGGTCGTTCGGGTTGATTAAGGAGCATTTTGGGCATGCCTCCTATATAATTAAATTCGGTGGCACCGTACTTTCGAATCCTGTCCCAGTGTCTGGTCGCGGTAAATCTTTGATCAACGGCTGCCCTAGCGTCCGCCATGATTGCCGACCCGATGGTGATCCCCTGGGCATTTCCATGGAAGAATGGCAGACCTGTATACAGGATGTCCGTGGGCACATATCCGCAGTACTTCACGCTTTGCGACCATATGGAATACCAGTATGTATTTGTCATCTGGACGCCCTTAGCAGGCCCTGTCGTTCCGGATGTGTACAAAACGCTCACCACATCGTTGAACCTGATGTCAGCCTCCGGTTTCGTTGAGGGGCTTGCCATGACCTCGGAGAACTTTGCGCAATTAAATTTCATTTTCGGGATATCAAACGCCTGCCCGGGCACGTCCATAATAATAAGCGTTTTTATATTGGGGAGTCTTTCTTCAAGTAATTGCACCCGATCCAGAAATTCGGCACCTGCGACAATCGCTTTGGAATCTGACTGGGTGAGTTGATGATGCAGCGGATCACCCTTAAGGGCGGTATTAATCGGCACTTCAATAGCGCCAATCTTGTTTAAGCCGAACCATGTATATAGAAACTCGGGACAGTTGGACATCAGGATGGCGACCTTGTCGCCTTTTTCAATCCCAAGACTCCGAAACCCATTGGCGGTTTTGTTGATATTCTCATTCAACTGTTTAAAAGTAATCTTCAGGTCATCAAATTGAAAAATAACCCTTTCCGGATAGATCCGGGCTTTGTCCTCGATGATGTCGGTCAAAATCTGCTCTTTGATCGGGTATTCTTTCATCTTCCATTCTTTTAAATTAATTTCGCCATTTCCCATCTGTTATCTCCTCCTGCAAACTACTATCTAAATAGAGTCATCACCACTATATTCTAAATAATGCGTGCATAATAATTTGCATCGTCATAGGCCTCTGTAATGGATCGAGCTTCGACACAATCGCCAATTTCGTATACCTCTTTCACGAACTTTCGAATCTCTTCACCAAGGGGATTATTCGCTTTCCTCGTTAGGGCTATAAATACATAATCTGCAGCAAGCTTTTTTTCTTGCCCATCCGTCTCGACCAAGACTTCCCCGTCTCGAATCTCTTTGACCTTGGTTCTCGTCATGATTTGAATGTCTTCTTCTTCAATGTATTTTTGCAAACACAGCTTCCGGATTCCGTCTTTATTGAGGTATGGCGTTCCCATGATAACTTCCCCCTCTTCGACCAGCACGACCCGGCATTTATTTCTTGCCAGCGATACCGATGTCTCTGCCCCTTCATTCCCTCCGATTATAACGACATTTTTCTCCTGTTCGACGGTGACGTCCCCACGGATGTAATCCTCATAACTGTATACGAAAATTCTTTCTCTCCCTGGCAATTCAGAAAAATCTCCTGGAACCGAACCTGTCGCGACGATCACGGCATCCGGCTTAACGTCACGAACAGTGTTTATGCTTACTTCAATTCCAGTAAGCGTCGGAATTCCCAGACGTTCCATCTCGTTCATCAGATATTCCGGGGCATGATAGAGGTTCTGGGTACGAATATTCGGGATTCGACAAGCCAATTCTCTGACCAATCCGCCGAGTTGTTCGTTTTTTTCAAACAATATAACTTGATGCCCTCGGAGGTGTAGCACTCTTGCGGCTTCCATTCCGCCCACACCGCCGCCGATGATCATCACTCTTTTCGGGCGCTCAGTTTTTATGAGCCTGTACTTGGCCTCCCGATTGTAGGACGCGTTGACAGTGCATCGCGATTCCGAATTCATGAAGGAATGAGTTGTGAGACACCAGTTGCATGCGATGCACTTGCGAATCTCCTTGTCTCTTCCTTCAAAGACCTTGTTGGGGAATTCAGGATCCGCCGTGATGGGTCGTCCAACTGCTACAATATCTGCATTTTCATGCTCGATAATGGATCGGGCGAGTTGCGCGTTCATGATTTTGGCCACCCCAATGACGGGAAGCTTGGTCCTCTCTTTGACAGCTTTTGCATACCGGATAAGCGGAGCCATTGGAAAGTAAATTGGCGGTACAGCAAACGCCAGAGCATCCGTCGACATGATTCCACCTGCTGAGACGTGAAAGCTGGCCACACCAGCTGCTTCCCACATAGGAATCCATTTTTCCAGTGAATCCTTATCACTGAACCCATCAGGGCCTGACTTTTCATCCAGACTTATTCGCCAAATAATGGGGAAATCTTCTCCTGCGTGTTTTTTTATTGCACCGATTACTTCCAACCCGAACTTTTCTCTCTGCTGTCCCCAAATATCTGTTCTCTGGTTCAGGAGCGCCGACAGAAACTGTTGAATTAATCCGCCATGTCCGGCATGGATATCCACAGCATCAAACCCGGCTTCTTTAGCACGGGCGGCCGCCTTGCCATAATCGTCGATAATCTCCCAAATCTCTTCATCATTCGGTTCCCTGCAGATAAAAGTTGGATCCAAGAAACACGGCCGTTTAGTCGGTGAAACTGGCATTAAACCCCTCAGCACCTTTCGGGGGCTGGGTATACAACCGGCATGGAAGAGTTGAATAAAGGCTTTTGCCCCGGACCTTTTAATCCCATCTGCAAGCATTTTGAGCCCGGATATTTTAGAATCGTCTGTGATACTACACTGCCTTCTGAATCCCTGACCATCTGGCCGGATGTTAGTCGCTCCAACTGTTACGGCTGCTGCACCTCCACGTGCCTCCACCTCATAAGCCTCAATCACCTTCTCATTGACCCAGCCATCATCATCGTTGATGCCCTTCATCATTGGGGCGACGATGATACGATTCTTGAGCCATACATTACCAATTTGAATGGAGTCGGATATCTTTGTCATGGTTTTTCCCCCTTATTTTATAAACAACGATTAAGTTTTTAAATGATGGGCCGGGTAGTTTTCAACTCCTCCAAACCAACCATAACTATTTAATACTACATTATAAACCTTTGAATGGGCATTGCCTGTCGGTATTGTTATGAAACATATAGATAAAAACAGCGATACATGTTTTCAAACATTTCCCGTACCTCAAGTGTACCAGTTCATATTTGATCTGACATATACCGCTTCAACCTAATCGAATATTTGGCAATTTAAATGTGCCATGCATGCATTTCAGGAATCAAAATTTAAAACATAATTATTTTTTAATTTATTGAGAGTTCCAGTCATAAATTTTACACTTGATTCGTTGTGGTCTATTATGGCATCGATAGTTTCCTTCTCATCTTTCATTTCAATAGCCTGAAATATCCGTCTATGCTCTTTCTTTGCTTTATTGATCCTTTCATCACCCAAATATTCATGAGGTCGGTACTTTAGGCAAATCCTTTCAAGAAGGCTCGTAAGCATCTTTTGAATTACAGTCTGGTGGCTATATTCTGCGAGCTTAAGATGAAATTGCATATCCTTTAGCATATTTATTCGATTCGTTTCCAACGAGGTTAATGAAATCTCATACTCTTTTAAACTATTCCTGATAAGCAACAGATCTTTCTTGCTTATATTTTCAATAATCGACGGAATAATTGCGATTTCAAGTGCCGTTCTCGCCTGGTATATTTCTCTGACCTCTTTTACTGTTATCTGTCCTACAAAATACCCCTTATTCGGCTTATAATATACAAGGTCTGAATACTCCAATTTATTAAGCGCTTGAATAACCGGCGTCAAACTCATATTGAGTTTTCCTGCTATATCACCATAGACTATCCTCTGACCGGGAGAGAGTTCTTTGTAATAAAGCATATTTTTGATGGCATTATACGCTTCATCTACGGCTCTGCCATTATCTTCAGTTCGCCCATTTTTTTTATCTTTTTTGGCAATGACTGATTTCATATATTATCCTCATCATATTTATGTTGCTGATTTTCGATATAATTTTTTCCTTTATCACTACATAAAAATGACAATGTCAATAGCATTTCAAAATGTCCGGAGGAAAACTTCAATGATATACCGGTATGTCATCAACTACACATTGCGATTTTTCATTAAGCGTTATACCCGGTCCACCAAACTGTTTCAGCAATCGCTTCGCAAACCCTCCACTCTTCGCCTTCCTTCCTCCATTTCATATAGTATTTACCATTCGCATTTTCCGTGACGCCTTCTTCTGCATGCCCCTTATACCCGCTGTTAAATATCCAGTAATTCTTGGATTTGGCCTCATTCTGATCTTCAAACTCTATAATAATATTTGTTATGATGTGCCGCATGTTAAGAAGCGTTCCAACAACGTCATTCGATATCCATTTCCTCAGATTTTCCTTTCCCCTGATTTTTAACTCACCAAACCGGAAAGATACGTCATCGGTAAATGTATCCAGCCATCCGCTGACATCTTCATGATCTATTGTCCAAGCGTAACCATACAACTTATCAATGATGAGCTGCCTATCTTTTAATCTCAAATCATCAGCCATAATAACCTCACTCAATTATAGTTAAGCGCCAGAATGCTTTTAGCGTTGTATTTCTTTTTTTTCTAAAGAGTTTAAGCTCAAAGAACGTTGTTTCGGCTTGCCTCTCATCGGGATCTTGAATTTTTTACCCCCAAAGGAGGCAAGCTGAGCTTTTACACGGACCTCTGTTTTATTTCAGAATATATGCTTTAAAATATTTAAATCAGGTTCGTACATTCACAACAAAACGAATTGGAATTATTCAATTACCATCAGTAAAGCGCCGCTGGATACAGCATCACCTGTAACGCAATTCACTTCCTTCACAGTACCGGATATTGATGCGGTAATCGGCATTTCCATTTTCATTGATTCAAGAACGATAACCGTTTGGCCTTCAGCAACGGTATCACCTTCGTTAACCATTAAATCAATTATTCTCCCTGCCATATGAGCAGTAATTTTACTCAAAATCATTACCTCCGGATATGTCAACTTTCAAAATATACTCATCGCCTGTTCTTTTTGGATATCTCGGGAGCAACTCGATAGGGTTTAAGCCCCGCCAATGGCGGGGCTTTTTTTAAGAACAAACGTTAACTCCGAGTTTAAGCCTCTTACTGGCCGGATTGTCTCAAAGTTTCAAGAGTGAAATAGTTCTGAGCCGGATTATTGTTTTCGGTATAATTAGGGATATACCAATTCGTATAATGACTGGCTTGATAATCATTAAACGGCATGTTATGAACGAAATGAAGGCCCTCTTTATAGTACAGCCTCTGTTGAATACTTTTCCACAAATTCCCTTTTCTATCATAAATCACAGAGTAGAGTATTTCATATGATTTTGGGTCAACCCACCATATGCTTTTTGAGTAGGGATATTTAGGATCCTTGTGAACAGCTTCAATCTCATAGACTGTAACCTTTTGATAGTTGCCACCATGCATAAACCCACCAGTATCATCAGGTGTTTCATCAAGCGCTTCATCAACCACTGCCAGCACTTCTTTTTTTCCCAACAGCTTGTATGTGGCCTTCTGAATATTGCCAGACCAGACATAAATGTCATCCCAGGTTGTGTCAGTGCCGCCGTAATTTTCCTGTCCACGGGCAGCCGAGGCCCTTACAGTCCTTCTCAAGGTAGGCACATAAAACCACAAATCATTTTCCCGGTTCGGATCTTCATAAATCACCGTCAGCACTCCGGTTCCAGCTACTGCCTGGGGTTTCGTCATTATGCTCAACGTTTTTCTCTTAACTTTGTCTCCTGTCGGAATAGTAGGCACGGGGTCCAGCAGAGTTCTTCCAGTATACCGTATTAAATTAAAATCCATGGTGATACTACGTCTTCGGCCTTGCTTGTCTATCGTATTACCAACCGAGCCCTTATATATGTGATCATCGCCCCCATACCGTCGATCAAAGTTCCACATAATCTCTAACGCTGTTTTGGGGTCAGGGAACGGAAGTCCAACTGTATAATTCACGAGATTCCCATTCGAATCAATCTTGGCAGTGCCTTTGAATTTCTCTGTTGCATCCCTGTATGCCTGCGGTGGTTGATAATTATAATTACCCTCGACCCAATTGAACGATAAGCCCAATTCTTTTACCTGCTTGACGATGGTTACTGGAAGGAGGTCTTTTACCTCATCTACATTACTTTTATCAATAACCTTGATCAGTTTCCCTACTTTGCCTTCAGCCCCGATTGTACTGCCCGGAACAGACAGTACGCACGACAGTAAAACTACCAGAAAATAAATAACTGTCTTTTTCATAGTGACCCTCCTGATTATTTAATTTATATTAAAATATACTCCTCGAGTTTCTGGATATTTGGGCAAATGGCTCAACCAAACTGTCATAGATGAGTTATCTATGATTATTCCTTTCCCAATCTCCTAAAAACCGAACTTTACAAAAGCATAGACATCATCATTATCCCTAAAGCCGCCAAAGAAAGGCTCTTTTGTATTTTGCGCATCCAGAAAATGCGCTCCTATACCTGCGGTCCATTTATCATTAAAGTCATACGTAACTTGTGGATTCACCAAGTGTTCGCCAGAAGCATTGTACATAAAAAATATCGACGGGGTCAGTTTTTCAAACATATACTTGGTATCTACATAAAGTGTGACGAGTGTCTGATGCGAATCCTGAGCCATATCGTTTGTGGTCATCCGATTATCAAAATCTTTAATGAATTTCTGCTGAAACTGCATGCTGAGAAATATGAAATTTCGTTCATTAATAAACGGTATCTTCAACAGCTTATCCATCCCTATAAAATAAGCAAACGTGTCTTTCTCGAATTTCATCTCCGGTGTCATCGCACCCGGAACTGCTGGGTTATAAGGCTCATCGATTGTATAAACACATTCGCCCCTGAATACAGCGTCGAGTGCCTTGCTATAAGTGTTAAAAGTTCCACCGAACTTATGGTTGAATGGGTAGTTGAAGAAATCCTTTCTGCCAGCCATCAGCTTAGCTAACCAATCCGAATCAAATATCGGGTTGTCATTACGGCTGTAAAACCAAAAGAGTGACGTATCCCAATCTCCTAATATGACTTTCAACCTTGCTCCATACTCACTGTTTGAAATATCATTTTCCGGTTCAGAGGCGTTAATTGCATCAAGAAACAACTGGGGATAGCCTGTCGGCCCCCAATTGGTTCCTGCGATTCCAAATTTTGTAGGTTCAAATCCATCGTCGAAAGCCCCTGGCAGCCAAACTAGCTCAAGAGTCATTTTTTCATTAATTCTTCGGGTTAAATCTATGCCCCATAAAGGAGTTCTGATATCTTCCCAAGAAGGATAGAAATAATTCCAGCTGTAATCCAACGGATTAATAATATCTGACATTCTAAATCCGAGCGCTTCCCCCCAGACAATCTGCTGCTTGCCAGCTCTCATGCTCCAGGCATTGCCTGCACCCCAGGACAAGTCCGCGTAGAACTCTCTAAGGTCATTCTGATACTCATAATCATGTCTTTTGTGGCCAGCACCTGCATCTATCATGTTTTGTTCAAGGTCTTTATCTAACTGCAGGCTCGCCTCATATGCACCTCGATATATGCCAGTAAGGGACAAATTATCCGTGAGTTTCCATCTCCCTTCTACCTGTGCTGTGTTTCTGGACATCACATAATCCCCGGAAGACAATCCTTTCTGGGTTCCGATACCCGGAGCCGGACCGCGCAGACCATCCTCCCCGTCTTCTAACCTCACGGTGGAATCATTTCGCAGGGATCCGTTTATCGTGAGTTTGCCATCCCATGCCTCAATAGCGAAAACCATCCCTCCGGAAAAACTGAAAACAACTAGGAAAACACATAAAAATAACGAAAGCCTTAAATAATTTTTCATTTCCTACCCCCTTTTGATTGTTGTTTATGGTTTGTCCTTTCTTTCTTATTCAACTACCCTCTAGTTATAAACTTAGGTTTAAACACCATAACTAACGCCGGAAGTAAAATCAAAGTCCCCAAAAGATGAAGAATTGTTGCTAATGTGAGGAGCATGCCCATTTCTGCCTGAAATCTAATATCCGAAAAAGCCCAGAACACTACCCCTAATCCTACTGTTAATGCAGTGAAGCAAATTGCTCTTCCAGTAGTGTCAATCGCTATATTAATTGATGACCAGATATCCTGATCTCCATTAAACTGCTCCTTCATCCTGCTCAGTAAATACACGCCATAATCCACACCAATACCAATGGCAATCGTCGCTACCGGTAAAGTATTTATGTTCAGACCAATGCCTTTCAGTCCCATGTACGCAAAGATCAAATAGTTAGTTACCGCTAAAGGTATAACCAGAAGGATTCCTGCAAAAAGTGATCTGAAAGCCAAGGCACAGAAAAAGATAGTCAGAGCAAAGGACATAACAAGTATTTGAACCTGGGTCTTAAATATTTCTTCATTGGCCGCCGCTAATGTTCCCACTGATCCGGCAGCATATTTCAACGTCGCTCCTTTTATCGGATTATTATCCGCAAACTCTTTGGTAGTAGTCAGAGCTTCTCTAAGAGTATCTCCCTGATGATTTTTAAAAAATACTGAAATACTCATGGACCTGTTATCATGCGTACTATAGGCGTCAAGATCTCCTGGATCGGTACCTGAATAAAACAAATAATAGAGAACAGCTATAGCCTCTTTGCTATGTGGTACAAAAGCCCACTTGTCGTTACCTGAATTCATATTCATATTAACTTTCTTAATTATGTCGACGATCGAGATGGACCCCCCAACGGTAGGCAATTTTTCTATTTGTCTCTGGAAAGCCTCTATTTTATGCAAAATATCATATTCGTAAACTGCGTCTTTTTCTTCTCCTTCAACAACGATGAGCATGGGATCTAATCCCAGAAAGGATTTGTTTAACGTTCGGGCCGCTTCGTTATACGGGGAATCAGGCCACAAAATAGGTGTCCCGGGATTTATATCGCCAACTTTAAGTTCTTTTGCAAAAAACACTCCCGCTATCGCAATGATAAGCGTTACTCCCAGCACATAATAACACCCCCTGCCACTATTTATCATGGCTGTTTTCTCTGAAATTTTCTTGTATACACCTCCTTCGGATTTTCTTTGTTTAATGAAAGGCGGCATCAAAAGCAGCACCACCGGATTAAAAAACAGAACAGTAAATATGGTGCTCAACGCCCAGAATGAACTTACGATGCCCAGTTTTTGTAAAAATGGAATCGGTATGATGATAAGCACCGCTATTCCTGACGCATCAGTTAATATACCAGCAAGACCAGGAAAAAACAGGGCTCTCACGCTGGAATAACACGCCATTACTATATTCTTATGGACGGAATACTCTTCAATGACCCGCTCATTAAATTGGACAGAGTGACTTAATGTACGTGCTGTTATTAAAAGAGGAACCACAAGTGCTAAAGGATCAAGCGCATAGCCAAGTAAACCTAGAAATCCCAGTCCCCATACGGCACTCAATATACCTGATAGGACCGGCATAAAGACCATTTGAAAGTTTCTTGTATAAATGAACATCAAAAGCACCATGGCCAGAAGGGTGACAAAAAATATAAACTTTGTCTGGCCAAGATGACTATATATATAACCCCGAACCATGGGGTCACCTGCAACAGCCACATCGGTATTCGTGTCTCTAACCTTATTGCAAAGTTCTTGTACCTTATTGAATATGAAGGGATAATCCAGGTCGAAATCTTCTTGAAACTGAACGGAAATCAATGCTGCTTTCGAGTCTATCGACACCAAAGCTCCATAAACCATATCATTGGTGTACACTTTCTGCCTCAGCGCTTCTAACTCTTCTTTTGTCTCAGGGATTTCAGGAATCAGTGCGTTGACCTCTAAACCAAATTTGGTTGACCTAATATCTTTGACCTTTGTTTGCGTAATGGAAAGGATCTTGTACCGATCAACACCCGGAAGGAAAGTAACCTCTTCCGTAATATAGGCTATTTTCTTCAGTGTCTCGGTGTTAAATATGTCACCTTCTTTTACAAATACGTCGATAAAAAGGATATTTGCACCGCCAAAAATATTTCTAAATTTCTTGTGAAGCTCCACATACTCATGCTTCTGGGGCAACAGATCATTCAAGTCAATTTTTATCTTCACTTTACCAATTTGAAAAGCAAAGAAAACAGTAATGCAAGTAATAACGGCAAGAATCAAATAACGATTTGATACTATAAAATTTGAAATTTTGTGATCCTGGGGTATTTGCATTTTAACATCCGCCTGATCCGAAGTATTAGATTTACGTATATTCAATTTACTCTCCCAATTAATTTAATTTATAGTTCCGAACCGTTAAAGAGAACCACAAGATACAGTATTCACAAATTGAATCGATTCTCGATTAAAGCTGTTTTTCAAAAATGACTCCGAAGAGCAGCTACGGAGTCTGAGACTACGTCCCAAACTTAAACACCGTTCCATGAGAACCCACAACCCAGATACTTTGCCCACTCACACAAATGCCTGACAGGTTAGTGTAAACAGCAGTGTCCGGGATAATTTTCCGGAATGAACTGTTTTCTCCATTTCCGACAATTTCAACAATTGTACCACTCCCTCCGCATACAAAGACACCCTTATCGCTGGCCACAACATCAAAATATGTTTCCGTAAAACCATTCGGATCGGATATTTGTTTCCATGTCTTGCCGCCATCCTTTGTGTGCAAAACGGTTCCCCCTAATCCCACAGCCCAGCCTTCAGTGAGGCTTACAAAATCGACGCCATACAAAGCAACATCCTCTTCCACTCCAGACAGTTGTTTTTCCCAGCTGTCACCTTTATTATCAGTATGGTAAATATTCGCAAATTCACCAACCACCCAACAATGACCGCCTACAAGCGACAGGCCGTTAAAAGCGATGTCCTTCTTAATAGACTTGTCCAGCCAGTTCTCCCCTCCGTCCTGAGTATATAGTATTGTACCCCAATACCCTACAGCCCAGCCTTCAGACTTATTAAGAAATTCCACTTTAAATAAGTGTTTTTCTGTACCGCTTTGTTGTCGCTCCCAGGTCTCCCCACCATCTTGGGTATGCAAAATTATCCCGTAATTTCCTACGGCCCATCCATTGAGCCTATCCGTAAAATTGACCGAATAGAGGTAGCTGTCGGTTTTGCTATCCTGTCGAGACCAGCTTTTTCCACCGTTTTGCGTATGAACTATTTTACCCCAGCAACCGACCGCCCATCCATAATCAGTATCAGCGAAATCAATATCATATAGATCATCCCTGTAAGTGATGTGCCCTCTCCCATTCAAATCCGCTTTTTTTTCCGTAGCAGCTGCTTGTAGCTTGTCAATGCAATTATAGAGGACAGTAACAGCACCAACTGTTACAGCAATAATACCAACAATAATCAAACTACGAAATCTTAGCATAGCATATCCCTTCAAAACCCATGTAATTCGATTTATCTTGTATAATAACCCCATTATTGTTCAAAATAACATCAGATGCTTGCACACGAAATTTGCATAATGATAATTACTATTACAGATTGATACCCACCCTTGCTCCTTCACCTGTCGCGCTATATGTCCAGCGTGGCTTAACGCAATCGCCTATCTCATATATTTCCGGCACAACACCCCTGAGCTCTTGATATAGATTTTTCAGCGGCTCGCGTCCCGCACCCACCACAACAGTATCACACGGAATTTTTGTTTCAGCATCCGTACCAATGAGGGGCCCCACATCAGATGCATAGGGCGTCATTCCGGAAGGACCGCACAATACCCCTTCAGGCAAAATCTCCTGGACATAGGTTCCTTTCAATATCTTGATCTCACTGTTTTCCAGCTTGGGCATCAAAAACCCGTTCCAGACCAGCGAACCGTCCAGATCCTGATTCAGCTCCTGCAGTGATTCGATAATCGTTACTTTTTTGCCCTGGCCGAGCAAATAAAATGCCGCCTGGATACCGAAATGGGTTCCGCCAACGATCACCACTGAATTTCCTATCTCCTTTTTATCCCCCAGCACATCAAGAACGGTAATGACGTTGTCCGCCAACTGACCGTTCGCTTTTTTAATCCCTTTAATGATGGGGATTTTGGGGGTAGAACCTATCGCGACAACCACCGCATCCGGAGATATACTTTTCACTTTTTCCACATCGACTGCTTCACCCATACGGATTTCCACGCCAAGTTTTTTTATCTCACGGGAGTAATAATGCGTGACCTCTTCCCATTCTTCGCGGCCTTCCCCTTTCTGAGAGTATCGGACCAACCCGCCGAGTTCCGCTTCCTTTTCGCATAAGATGACATCATGTCCCCTCAGTTTTGCATATCTTGCGCAACTCATCCCGCCGGGTCCGCCGCCGATAACCAGCACCTTTTTCTTTTTACTGACAGGTTCGCTTAATTTTTTATCAAACAACCCTTCCATGCCAATTGCGGGGTTCATTGTACAGGTGCAGTCCAATCCGGCCCAGAGGCGATCAATACACCCGTTGTTGCAGTAAATGCAGTGCCTGATCTCTTCCTCCTTACCTTCAGCAGCCTTGTTCGGAAGTTCCGGATCAACCCAGCTGGCTCGATTCATTTGCACAAAATCACAATTTCCCCGGTTTAAGACGTCTTCCGCCATTTCCGGGCTGCTGATGCGGCCATACATCATCAACGGCAAGGAAGTGACTTCCTTGAGCGCTGCCGCAAGCGGTTCATTCCCTAACGGCGGAAGATATCCGGTGGGGACCATCATATGGATCAATTCAACGCCGGGAGTGTAAACCCCCACGCTGACCCCCAGATAATCAAAACCGATCTCTTCAAACGCTTTGGCAATTACCTTTCCGTCGTCGACCGTCAGTCCCCCTTCCACAAATTCATCAACGCTGTAACGGATGCCGACCGGAAAATCATCTCCACATTTCTCCCGGATCGCTGCAATCAGCTCCCAAAAGAACTTGAAGTTATTCTCCGTATACGGGGGGCCATACCCATCGTCAATCGTCCGCTTACCGAAGAACGGAGAAAGGAAAGCTTGAGGGAAATAGCCATGAGCGCCATGGATTTCGACTATATCAAAACCGGCCTGCTTGCATCTCTGTGCTGTATCGGCAAACTCCTGAATCACCTCCCGGATCCGCTGAGTGCTCATTTCTTCAACTTTGTATCCCGGATAATGGGAATACATCGGACACGGTTCGGGGGTTGGTGATTCGTTTGCTTCCAAGCCGGTAACCATCGGATGGGTTGACCTGCCGGCATGATAAATCTGGACGCAGCATTTTGCGCCGTATTTATGAATCTCATCGGTTAACTTCTTGTAAGGTTCAATAAAGCGATCATCATATATTCCCGGCTGGCAGACGTACCCGCGTGCAGATGTACCATTAATGGAGGTGGCCGAAAGAAATACAATGCCGAATCCGCCTTTGGCTTTTGACAAATAATAATCGTGCTCTCTTTGCGTCAGCTCCCCATTTCTTTTGCTGAAGTTGGGTATCGCCGGGGAATTACAAAGCCGGTTTTTTATTTCCAGCTTCCGGATCTTGCCCGGCATCCATATCCTTGTAAAGTTTGATGCCATAACCTGCCTCCTAAATATTTTCTATAAGTTTTGTTCTTGATTCCAAAAGATAAAATATTTATTTTAATAATTATATCTGGTTATCCACTTCGCTTATGAATACAAAACCACGGCCCTCAAGCTGAACGGTGTTTATGCTGACGACAAAAAAACCCAGAAGGTTTGATTTGAAATGCATAAATTCAACTTAATTAAATATTTCATTAAATATTTCATTAAATATTTTTTATATATCAGCTTCACTATTGTCAAGCATTTTTTTTGATTTACAAGAAACAAGTAAATGCTGACAGCACGCTTCAGCACAGGGCATTAAAAAAACGAATTTTAATTGTATTTGGATAGGACCCTTTTCTCTATGCTTGTGATATTGTATATATTTGAGGGGTCGGAGAATTTATCCCAAGTCTTTCTCTTTGATATATCAAGTTGAACGTTTTTGTTTATTAGCATTGATCCAGAGGGATGCCCGACCACCCCTCCCATCCATACTGATTTGAATGTTGTTTGACATCAGGACTCCTGTAAATTTACTCTCGGTAAATTGTGCTCCCTGATCTTTCACGATTCCGATACAATCTTGGCATCAGGTTCATAATAATTAATCGCAGCATCAATATCGCCCAGATTAGTGGCGCCAAATAGATCTTTTTTTGTTTCACTAATTGTCTTTATGACATTTAGAGCAGGCAACCGGACCTCCTTTCTCCCCTGCCATTTTTTTAGCTTGGTGGCACCCGATACAGCTCTTGTCATTATCTCGGCTGTGATATGCAAAGGAGGCAGTTTTAATTATGTTTTCCTGATCACTATGTCTATCAATTCTGTCGTGGCAGCCGATGGCTGTACATTTGCGTGGTGATTCCATCTGTGCCTGCCATTTATGATGACATTTCTCGCAATCTATCATCTGGTGCATTTCATGCGGCATCAGCACAGGGGTATATATACCGTAAAAAGCATTACTTTTTTTCTGGCTTATGCTAATTTTGGAAAATTGATTCATTGTTATTTCATCCGGCACTTCAACAGCTTGTAAACCCCTTACAAGCAAAGTCATTGCAACAACAGCTATAAAAAATTTTATGGGCTTAACCACACAAACCCCTTTTAAAAGGAAAATATAGTATGCCGGCAGCCAAAGTGGTTGAATCAGCGTGGTATTCTTTATAAAAACAAGAACGAGTACTTAAATTTTATTGATAAGTTACACCTATTCGCTCACTTACCCATTGTTACTTTAAGCTTTCATAAAGTCTTTTTATAGTTCAGACTCATTAATGTAAATTCTTTACTAAAAATTATTAGACCCGAGGCTTCTTTATCCTATTTTCTTTTGACCATACCCTCGAAAAAAATTCGTAAAAAAATATCTTTTATTTCCTGCAGCGACATGCGTCCCTCAACGTCCGCCCATTGCAACGACCAGTTAAACATACCCATTAATGCAAATGCTGAGATCTGGGGATCAATATTAATAAAATTGCCGTTTTTAATTTCATCATTAATTATGCCTTGGATAATTTTTTCAAATTTTTTTCTTTTCGCCATGACATCCCAATACACTCCCGATTCAATATGTTTATACTCTTTCAAAAATACAGATACATATGACTTTTTTTTTATCACAACTTCCATTAAGGCTGTCATGATGATATTGAATTTCTCTTTCGTGGTCATGCTTTCTCTTATTGTACTTGCACTATCTAAAACCATTTCTATAATAATATTGTGTATTTGAAATAATATATCCTCTTTTTTTTTGATGTAGTAATACAAACTTCCCTGGGTCAAATTCATTTTTTTGGCGATATCCCGCATCGTCGTGCTGGAGTAGCCCTTTTTTTCAAATAATTCCACCGCAGTATCCAGCAATTCTTCATAGCGTTGGCTGTGATCGGCATCTTTATCTTTCATATCGGCTTTTCCCTTTAAAATTAAGACAAAGAGATTCTCCATAATCAATAAAAAATCCCTGTCTGTCCATCATTCCTTCGCTTTCTTCCCCCACTGTTCGGTATATACATGGTCCTTTAATGCTTCATCAGGAACCCAGCCCGCTTCGGCAAAGGCCGATTTTTCCGGTACGTGTTCAGGGTAGCCTAAAGGAATGACACCAAGCGGAACTATATTGGAAGGAATATTAAATATGGTTCTGATTTTAGCCTTGTTATAACGCGTTATCCAAACCGTACCCAGGTCCTCTCCATATGCCGCCAGCATCAGATTTTGTATCGCCATGCGGGTGCTAAGAACATGTTGACCATTTCCGGGCTCTCCTTGTTTGGTTTTATCGGGATCAGCGCAAACTACGATAAGAATTGGAACGTTTAACACAAAATCGGTTGAAAAATGATCAAGCCGCTTTTGCCAAGTATCATTCATTGTTTTTTTGTATTTCATTACTTCGTCATAAAAAGCATCAGAAAATTCAGTTTTTTTCTTCTGATCCTTGGCAACTATGAAATACGAGAATTTATAATTAGAAGCTGAAGGGGCAGAATGCGCTGCCTCCAATACCCTTTGAAGCATGTCTTCTTCAACCGGTTGATCCAAATATTTGTGTATACTTCTTCTTTCTTTGATCGCTTGCATTAGTTCCATGGTGTTTTGCCCGATCTCACTTTCCTTTAAAATTCGGTGTTCGCTTTTCTAAAAAAGCGTCAGCTCCTTCGTTTTTATCATCGGTTTCACAGATTTTACCAAACAAACTGACTTCTAAATCCAGGCCTTCCTGGAGCGGAATTTCCAATGAACTGTTAATTGCCTCCTTAGCAAACTGCAGTGCAACAGGGCCTTTGGTTAAAATTTCATAGGCCAGCTTTTGTGTCTCGTCAATCAATTGATTATATGGGGATATCCGGTTCACAAGACCTATCTGGTATGCTTCTTTAGCATCGATAATACGCCCGGTGAAAATAAGATCCTTTGCCCGGCCGAATCCGATTAGATGAGAAAGCCTCTGAGTCGCTCCGGCCCCGGGGATGATATTATAATTAACCTCCGGCTGGCCGAATTTTGCATTTTCAGCGGCAACCCTTAAATCACATGCCAGCGCCAGTTCGCACCCGCCACCGAGCGCATACCCGTTAATGGCCGCAATAACGATTTTAGGGGAATGATAAATTAGGGAAAACACTTTTTGGAAAAAACGCAACCATATTTCGCCTGATTTTTGATTTAATTCCTTAAATTCCTGTATATCTGCCCCCCCGACAAAAAATTTTTCCCCTTTGCCGGTAATAATAATGACGGAAACAGCATTGTTACAAATCAGGGCCTGCATTGCGACTTCCAATGAACTCAAAGTCGAACGATTCAAAATGTTTGCAGGGGGATTATCAATACAAATCTTTCCGATATTCTTATCGATTTCAAACGTCACCAATTTGTCGTGTACCACTGATAATTTTTTACCCATAAAGGATTAACCCACTATTTATAGTTTGTTTTTTTAATCTGATATTATGAAACAACATAAAAGAAAAATTGCGATTTCATTTAATCAAAAAATATCCCTGTTGCATTAATTCGCTACCAGCCCTTGAGTTTTCACAATTGTTTAGCTTTTGGGAGAAAATGAGTTCCAAAATATTCATTTCTTCCCCCATACTGTTAGTTGGGGCGGTATTTTACACTTCTTTTTTTTATATTATTTCTCTATATCTGAAGTATCCACTTTATTTTTATTATTGTTCTGACGATCTGCGACTCGATTCATTTTTTTTAATTGATTGGCAACATCTTTCAAACCCAGATCCTTTAAAACGTCCATTCTGGGATACCCGGTCTTGGGATCAAACCCTTTTCTGTTCAAAAAATCATCCACCAATTTATCATGTATTGATTTATCGGCCTTTATATCCTTTTGGGCACCCTCATCATAAGAAGTTTCATACCATTTATCGCTCATCTGATATAAAGATCTGTCAAAACCTTCCCGCACGTTGAATGCGCGCTCCAAAACAGTGATTCTTCTGCCGACCTCCAGTAAACCCTCCTCGGTATATTGTTTTCCTGTTGCCGCAGTTAAGACATCGGCATATTCTTCAATGGTGCCGCCACCATACGGTGACATTGTGAAACTGGCAAAAAGACAGGTTGGTAATGAATCAAGCACCGCGTGTACATTCTCCGAATAATCGATTAATTCGGGTTTTCCCTCGACACTGTACATATCACCCGTTTTTTCCGGAGCTCCAGGTAAAAATTCATTTACATATTCAGGAGTACTCATCCAGTTGAAATAAGGAAGGGCTTTATTATGATCGCCACCTCTATTGCTGACGAGATGCGATAATGCAACATCATACCTTGCTCTTGGGCATTCACTCGTATCCAGCTTGGTAATGACGGGCTGATATTTTTGAGATTCCTTCCCAACCCTTTTCGCCGCTTCCTCATATGAACACGCAAGCACGTCGCCAATTCCTTCTCGATACGCAATTTTTCTCAATAATTCCAAAAATGCCTCTTCATTGCCCCAGGTCAATTCCAGCCCATCGCATTCCTCTTTTGTAAGGATGCCCTCTTGATACAACTCTGCGGCCCAGGCCATGATATGTCCGACACTGAATTGCAGGCCCAGTTTGTTGGATATTTCATGGCATTTAATGACAAACCCCCAATCCGGCACGCCAAGATTTGGGCCGAAAACAAATTGCGCATAAAATTCAATTCCCTCAAGATGGGTTCCTGCATATTTACCTGATTTAACACGCATATAGTGGCCGCACTGTAGCGGACATCCAAAGCAACTTTCATTCGGCCTCTCTTCGATCTCTCCCATGAAAGTATCCGGACTCAATGCTTTTCTTCCTTCTGGAAACATCCCTTGCTGGAAATTACGAACGGGTAAGGCGTTTTGGACTTCATCCAAAATAGGGTAAAACGCCATTGTCCCATAATTGGACCACAATGAATAATTGGGCGCCTGTTTGAGATTTTCACGAAGTTTCCAATTCAATTCCTCAAATTTATCAGGGTCATGAATCCGTGTGCCTTTAGAACCTCTCACCGCAATGGCTTTCAAGTTCTTTGACCCCAATACAGTACCGCCACCGCACTTGCCTAAGCCCCTGCTTCGATTCACCAGGGCGAGTCCATAAGCGACCAAGTTCTCGCCGGCGGGTCCGATCGTCAGCGTGGAAATAGTTGTATCGTCTAAAATTTTCTCTATTGATTCAATTGTTTCCCATGTATCCTTGCCCCACATTTCTGTGGCATCGCGGATCTCTACGTTGTCATCTTCGATCCATATCCAAACAGGTTTTTCAGCCTTGCCGGATATTATGATTGCATCATATCCTGCCCATTTCAGTTCCGGAGCAAAATATCCTCCAGCGTTCGAAAGCCCGATCAAACCGGTCATCGGGGATTTGAATACTGCTGAAAGCCTGCCGCTTGAGGGGAGCAATGTTCCGCTGAGCGGACCTGTGGAGAGAATAAACAAATTATCAGGATCCAAAGGAGCTGTACCTGGTTTTAATCGATCATAAAGCAACTTGCTCCCCAAACCGTCCCCCCCAAGGAAATTGTGCGCTATTTCCGGATCGAGCGGCTCTTTTCTGATTTCATTTTTCGTCAGATCAATATTGAGTAATTTACCGGACCAGCCATACCAATTTGTTTTGCTTTTCATAACTTTTCTCACTATTTTTGTTTAATTTGCTTTTCACCAAAAATGAATCGCTCAACAGGCACTATTCTTCAGTATTAGTAGCGGATATTTCCATTAATTTTTGCACGCCCTTTTCCTTCTTGATTACCCCGGCCCTGTCTAAATCTATTAAGGTCAAAGCCTCTTTCGGACACCATTTAACACATTGTGGAGTACCCTCAGCCTGACACAAATCACATTTGAACATTTTCGAACTCTTGTGATCAAAAGCAATCCCGCCAAAAGGACAAGCGATCAAGCAAAGTTTACATCCGATACATTTGTCGTGATCTATTATTTTTGCACCGCTCTTTCCATCAATTTCAATTGCATCTCGCGGACACACCTTTTTGCAATAGGGATCATCGCATTGAAGACACATAAAAGGAATATTGATCCCATCCGCTTCTTTTTTAATGACACTAATTCTTCCCCTCCTCGGGTTAATTTCTCCTTTATCATGAGACCATGAACAGATCATTTCACACGTTCTGCATCCCCCGCATTTATTAATGTCAATCATTATCATTTTTCTCATAGCAATATCCCTATTTCTTTAGCTTTTCAAAATGCATACGCCGCAATGGCCATGTGCGCCGTAGACATGGGCAAGGCCAACTTTTGCATTGCTCACTTGCCGGGCGCCTGCTTCCCCTCTGATTTGCTTGACCAATTCGAATATCTGGCCCAAATGTGAAGCGCCTACCGGCTCTCCTTTGGAAATCAATCCACCGCTGGCATTTACCGGAATTTTTCCGCCCATTTCAGTAACGCCATGTTCAATCAACTCCCCCCCCCTTCCTTTTGCGCAAAACCCCAATTCCTCATATGCTTCAATTTCACAAAAAGCATCCGTATCCTGAACCTCAGCAAAATCTAAATCTTCAGGCCCGATCCCGGCCTCTTCATAAGCATCTTTTGCGGCCAGGGCATGGACCGTAGGGTTATCAGTCGGAGTGGCGCAATAGGCAGCAACCTGCGTTAATGGAAATTGAGATACCCGATGTATACACGCTGCAATCTTTACCGGCTTATGCGGAAATTTTCGAGCTATCTTTTCGTTACAGACAATCGCGGCAGCAGCTCCTTCATTGGGGGCACAGATCATATAGAGTGTAATTGGATCGTTGATAACAGGAGAGTTAAGTATATCCTTTAATGAAATTTCCTTTTGATACATTGCATAAGGATTGTTTACACTGTTTCGATGATTTTTCTCAGCGACTTTGGCAATCTGCTCAGTTGTTGTACCGTAATCATGCATATGCCTTTTTGCGTTCATTGCCCAATACGCTGGATTCTGGCTCAATCCCATCTGGCACTGCCATTTTTCAAAAATTAATTCCGGATTCATGAATCCTCTGGGCATCTTTTCCACGCCCAATGCGAGTACGGCATCATATTTCCCTGCCTTTACGGCAGTTTGCGCCAAGTCAAGGCATGTAACGCCTGCAGCGCAAGCTGCCTCAACATCCACTATCGATATTCCCGTACGGCCGAAATGATTTAACACTCTGACGCCAACGGACATGGGCAAAAAAACCGTTGAACAAAACACTGCTTGAATATCCTTGATATCCATGCCTGCATCTTCAAGGGCCATCTCGACGGCTTTCAAACCCAATTCCGAATAATGGCTGTCATCGAAACGGCCGAATTTATGTATCCCAACGCCGACTATATTCGCACATTCTGTCATTTTATTTCGCCTGAGCGTAATTTTTTATATAGGTTTGAATGAATAGATAATAACTTCATTTCCGTTTTTATCCGTCCAACCCTTTTTTATCACCAGTTCAACATCCAATCCGATTTTCAAAATTTCAAATTTACAATCTGTCAGCGTTGAAAGAACCCGGACCCCTTCAGATAGATCCACCCATGCAATCGCATAAGGCACAAACGGATCACTCGGCCCGGCATACGGGGGCGGAGGCGGAAAATGGGCGATTGTATAGCTATAGATTTTGCCATCCCTGCTCAAAATCACATTTTTTAATTCTTTTGAGCAGCAATTCTCACAGGCATATCTGGTGCCAAAAAGGGTAATCCCGCAAGAAAGGCATGTGCTTCCTTTTAAATGGACATTATTGAACGGCTCTAAGGGTTCTGTCAGAAAACCAGTCGCAAAAGGAACACATTGTCGGCCATCTGATCCTTCTTTTATTTTTGGAGAGCCTGTAGTTGCGCTTCTCATTGAGTATTCCTTTTTGATCATCCGAAATATCGATATATTTCCATATTGTATAAAAAATTAGCAATTACACTTTGGCAAATTGACTTTTCAGCTCATGCTTGACCACCTTGCCGGAAGGGTTTGTTGGCAAGGCATCTACAAATTCGACAAATTTAGGTTTTTTGTAACCGGCAAGATTTTCTTTACAAAACGAAATCACTTCTTCTGAAGTCAAATGTTCCCCTGCTTTAAGAACAACCACCGCCATGACCGACTCGCCCCATTTTTCATCCGGTATTCCAATGACGGCAGCTTCAAAAATTTTCGGATGTGAAAAAAGTATTTCCTCGATTTCTTTGGGATAGATATTCTCACCCCCGCTGACGATCATATCTTTTTTGCGATCGACGACATAAATGAAACCATCTTCATCAACTTTTGCCAGGTCCCCGGTATGAAGCCATCCCTGCTTGAATGCGTCTCGTGTTGCCTGAAAATTCTTATAATATTCTTTCATTAAACTTGGCCCGCGGAATATAATCTCGCCAATCTGGTCTTGTTTGACGTCATTTCCATGATCATCAACGACCCTTGCTTCGTTTGTCGCTGTAGGTTTCCCAACAGAGCCAATCTTTCGAATACTGTCTTTGGGATGAAGCAGCGTAACCCCACCTTCTGACAGCCCATAAGCCTCCCATATTTGAATGCCTGGGAAAAACGCCTCCATTGTTTTTTTAACTGACAGAGGACAGCTGGCGGCTCCTGAAGAAGCAACGTTCAGCGAACTGACATCATAATCATGGTTGCCCATTTCAGACATCAGGCGATTCCACATGATGGGAACCATAAAAATTCGATTCACCTTTTCTTCTTCTATATTTTTGAGAACGTTGACAGGATCAAATTGTCGCGACACGACCACGGTTGCTCCGACTATAATATTCGGGGTAAAATAATTAAAAAATCCCACATTAAATAAAGGAACGACATACATTTCGATATCTTTTGCCTGATGCCCCATTTCCAAAATCTGATTCAGCGAAGCCCATAAATTCGCCCTATGGGTTCTAACCACACCTTTTGGTTTGCCTGTTGTTCCTGAGGTATAAATAATTGAAGATTCATCTTCTAAAGAAATACTGATTTGGGGTTCTTCGGCAGAATGGGCATTGATAAACGCTTCATAACTTAATATGTTTGAACAGTTTTCTTCTTCGCTAACCAGAATGAAATTTTTTGTTTTATCAAGCTTTGCTCTAATAGAATCTATAATTTCAATAAATTCTTGCCCATAGATAATTACGGAGGCATCGCTATCATCTAAAATATAAACCAGTTCACGTCCCACCAATCTGAAATTCAAAGAAATGGAGACAGCTCCAATTTTTGCGCAAGCGTATACTGACTCGACTATTTCATTCCCATTATGGAGTAAAATGGCGACTCTGTCGCCCTTACTCACTCCTAACGCATTGAAAGCATTTGACAATTTGTTTACCCTGCTATTGAGCATCCGATATGAAAATCTTTTATCATTAAATATGATTGCTGTCTTATCAGGATGCTTATTCGCATGTAAGGGAAGAAAGTTGATGAAAGAATTCATAAAATTCTCCTGTTTTGTGATAGAATAACGACTTGAAAAGATTAAAACGAAATTATTTTATCAAACGTTTGTTCAATAATAGCCAAATAGAAAAACCTGTCAAGATTTTTTTAATTTTCTCAATATTGACTGGAGTTAAAATTTTCAGCTTCAATGGGCCTCTTTGCAATTCAGGACCGGACAGTGAGATTTTAATATTACATATTGGGCATTTGAGCCAAGGAGTGTTTTTCACCTTGGATCGGATCCGGACGCCAATGACAATCAAATCTATGTTTTGATCTTTCGCATACTGAGTTATAAAACACGTTGAACGATTTCAGCAATATCATGAACTTTAACCTTGCCCTCAAGCTCTTTTGATTTAACCCCATCTTCCAGCATCGTCAAACAGTGAGGGCAAGCTGTTGCAATTGTCTGAGCACCTGTATTTAGGCATTGCTCTGCGCGAAGCTCATTTATTCTTTCACCAATATGCTCCTGGAGAAAAATGAGCCCGCCGCCGCCGCCACAGCAAAAACTATTGTCTTTATTATTCTCAACTTCGATTATATTCGCTTCAGAAAGTCCATTTAAAATTTTTCTCGGCAGATCATAAATATTGTTATAACGCCCCAGGTAACAAGGATCATGATAGGTTATTGTTTCATCCAATTTTTTTCTCGGATTAAGTTTACCTTTTTCTAAAAGATCTGAAATCAAGTCCAGATAATGAATTACATCAATGTCAGCACCAAATTGATTATATTCATTTTTGAATATATTATAACAATGCGGGCAAATCGTTATAATTTTTTTAACCCCATATTTTTTAAATAATTTAATATTTTGCTTGGCTATGGATTGAAAAATATATTCATTACCCATTCTCCGCGCAGGATCTCCGCAGCAGATTTCTTCCTTTCCAAGTATTGCAAAATCAATTTCCGCAGCATTTAATAATTTTGTCAAGGAAATCGCCACATCTATATTTCTATTGTAAAATGAACTTAAACATCCGACCCACAAAAGCATGTCAGGTTTATTTTTTTCAGAAATTTCCTTAATATTTAAATGTCGGGACCAATCAGCTCTTAAATAACTTCCCATTCCAAGGGGATCCCCAAAAGTTTCTAAATCTTTGAAAACGGATTTTGCTTCAGCGGGAAACCTGCTTTCCATCAGCGTTAAGCCTCTTCTGATATCCATTACCTTGTCAAGGTGCCCTAACATTACAGGACACACATTTGTACAAGCCATACACGTGGTGCATGACCAGATCTCGTCTTCTGAAATATTTTCACCGACCAGCACACCTCTATCTGTGCTTTCATTATAACATTTGGTCAGGGGAAGTAATTTAAAATTTCCTTTAGAATCCAGACTTTTTCTTAAATCCTGTATTAATTTTTTGGGGGACAAGGGTTTCCCGGATGCATAAGCAGGACAGACATCCTGGCATCTTCCGCATTGTGCGCATGTATAAAGTTCAATAAGCTGACTTCGAGAAAAATCCTCAATCTTGGATGCCCCAAATTGTTTTTGTTCGCTTGCGTTTAACTCAAAATCTACCGGTTTAAAAACATCCGTTGCCTCGGGAGAAAGGTTTATGAGGGCATTTATCGGGAAAAAAATAGCATGTTGATGCTTGGAAAAAGGAATATAAACAATAAATCCCAATAAAATAATGTTGTGAACCCACCATGCAAATTGAAACACATCATGCTGAGTTTCAGCTCCAGCACAAAAATGTGAAAAAAATCCGGCAACTATATATGATACAGGGCCTGCAACATAATCAGGCTCCAGATTAAGACGACAACCCTCAAGAATAAAATAGCATAGCAGCAATACGTGCGCAAAAAATGTAATTAAAAAAAATGTTTGGAATTCAAAATCAGGTCCCAGTCTCCCAGGCTTAATCACCCCTCTTCTAACCACGCCGCTGGTCAGGCCAGCCAGCATGAAAATTCCTGTAATCTCTGTTATCCATAAAAATGTTATTGAGATGCCGGTTCCCCTGATAATTTTTGATGCACCGAATCCATCCCCAATCAATAAAAACAGGAAGTAATCAATCGCGAACAAAATAGCTCCCCAAAAAATTGCCAAATGAGCCAATCCAGCCAGGTCTTTTTGTCTGATATTTCGAATATTGCACAATTGGCCGGGAACATATAAAAGAAAAGTTTCAAATTGCTTCTTAAAATTAAACTTAAAAGAATCATTTTTATTTCCGAGCTGTATGAGCTTAAAACGAACATAAAAAATTCTTAAAAAAATGATTGCCGCTATAACAAAAAGAACAGCAAATATCATTTTTTCTAAAAAACTTATTAAAACGACATCGTTGGACATTAATTTTTCCCACTTTTTTATTTTTATTTTAAAAAAATATCATATCCATAAAGGTTATTTATCTTGCCCGATATGAACTAAAAATCCGTTATCTTTCAGATAAGTTATAAGCTTTTCCGCCGCTTTTTCAGGCTTTTCCTCTTCGATAAAATTATCTTCTGTTTTCTTTTTTGCGCCGCCACCTGACAGCATTGCTTTAAGTCTGTCAGCAGCGGATAAATTACTATCCATCTGAAAAACCTTTCTGGATCTTTTTTTGGGCAATGAAATTGTTGATAATTTTGTCAGGTGCTGTTCATTTATGATTTCTTTAGCTTCTCTTTCTAAATCTTCGCGTTCAAAGCGTGTTATTTCTTTATCTAAAGCCTGCAGCCTTGAAATAATCGTCGGGTATCTTGGCGTGTTTATTCCTTTTTCGACTGTAAACACTGCCGGCAGAGGTGATTCAAGGACAATTCTGTCCCCTCTGCCCAGAGATTTATGCACTATGGCTTTCGACCCATTTTCATTGATTTCGAGTTTTACAATTGAAGTTATCACCGGGAGATCGAGAAATTCAGCCAAATAATTACCGACCTGGCCTCTGCATGTATCTTCTCCTTTTTTCCCGCAAAGAATTAAATCGCATTGCAATTGTTTGATCACACCAAAAAGTGCGGCGGCGGTAATCAAAGCCTCAGAACTATCCAGGTTTGAATCACACACATGAAACGCTCTATCTGCACCCAAAGCCATACAATATCTTAATGCTTCTTCAGCCCTGGGCCCTCCCACCGTAACAACATAGACTTCACACAATTCACCCATCCGGTCTTTTATTCTTAATGCTTCTTCGAGCGCATTTTCATCATAAGCATTTATTTTATCGACTAACGATTCTTTGCGAATAGTATTATCAAGCGGATTAAACCCGAGTTGTGTGGTCAAATAAGTCCCATATCTTATGCATACCGCTATTTTCATTTAAACCCCTGGACTTTAAGTGTATATTTCATTCAATTTTTACAATCACTTAGTTGTAAGGCAAAACTTTGTCAGTTAAATCAATTTCAAGGACTTGCATTGATTTCATTTAACGCCTTTATTTGCTTGATGGCTTCCGGTACAATCTGATGAAGGTCCCCGACGACTTTTAAATCAGAAATTTTAAAAATAGGCGCATTTTTCTGAGTGTTAATGGATATGACCTTTTTTGAATCCTTCATTCCCATCTGGAACTGAATTGCCCCGGAAATACCCATTGCAACAAAAAGTTGTGGGGATACACGCTTACCGGTTTGGCCTATTTGTCTTTCTAAAGGCAGCCATCCTTTATCGACCGCAACCCGGCTTCCGGCGGTGGAACCTCTGATAAGATAAGCCAACTGTTCGAGAATAGTTACGCCATCCTTGCTGTCTAATCCTTTTCCGCCGGCTACAATCACATCAGCTTCACCAAGATCTATTGTTTTCGGATCTCCCTTGAAAAATTCAATGAATTTTGCGGAAAAAACATTTGTGCTGATTTCAATTTCCGGTTGAACAATTTCCGGTTTCACAGACTCCTTTGCTGGATCCGGATCAATCAAACCCGGACGAAATGTTGCCATTTGTGGAAATTTTGAAGAAAATGTATAGATTCCTGTTAACTTGTCTTCATGAATGGGTTTGGTGGCTTTTAATTGTCCTTTGGTATCTGTTTCAAGTAATGTACAATCCGTAACCAACCCGGTTTTGAGCTTGGCCGCCACTCTGCATGCCAGTTCATTCCCCAAAGAAGTCGCACTGCATAAAACCACTTGAGGATTATAAATTTTTACTAATTCGGAAAATATATCTGCATATACTTTTGAATCGAATTCTTTTAAGGCATCATCTTCAACGATGTATATTTTATCCAGACCATAAAGAGACAGCTCTTCGATTGAATTTTCGATCAGTTTTCTAACGTTTGAACCAAAAGCAATAGCGGCAAATTCACCTTTGATCTTATCTGCTAATTTTCGGCCTTCGCTTAAAAGTTCAAAAGTAATGCTGTCTACTTTCTCAGCTTCAGTTTCAATTAAGGCCCATATACCTGCACTTTCCATAAAATTTCCTTCTCAAATTATTGCAAATTAACATAATCTTAAAAAAAAGACAGACACCTCCAACCACAGAGGATGGGGGGCGGGGTTACAAAGCCATAGTATTAAATCCTTAAATTACCCCGCCCCCTTGCCCTTCACTCTCTCGGGGGATGAGGGGAAAGGAGGGGCAACAGGAGTTTTAGAATTTGTTTATATTGAAAAATCTTCAGCTTCGATGGATTTCAAATTAATAATTCATGAGTTTAAAGTTTGTTCACTTAAAAACTTTCCATGGGAAATTTTATTCCATTAAACGGGCAGCATTTAACTTTCTGCATCTTGCACATAATTTTTGTTCATTAAAAACATCACATTGTGCTATTTTTATAAGCTGTCCTAAAGAAGCGACATTTCTTTCGCATTGATCACATTTTATCAATTCCTGAGTTAATATTGGGTATTTTGGTTTAAATTGAAAAAATTCTTTCAGACTTACTGAATGTTTTAAGCTCACAGCACTTACCGGGCATATGCTGACACAGGCCGAACAAACTATACATTGATAATGCGAATAATAAAAAGATCTCGTTCTTTTATTATCCTGATACCCCAAGGTAAGTGTGGGGCAATTCTCAGCACATGCACCACAAGCAATACACTCATCATTATCCAAGTATACATTTATAAAAAGAAATCCGATTATAATCAGCATGATCTCACCGGTAAAGACGTGCCATGTATACATATTATTTGTCAAAAATGATAAATGGTTTTTAAACGGATCATGTACGGACAAGAAACCGGTTACATAAGGCAATGCAATTATTATTAAAAATAGAAAATCTCGAGGAGTGGAATTCTTTCTTATTTTTGTTATTATAGCTCGGTGTAATAAAAAAATAGCACAGAATAATAAGACTGCAATGGTCATCCCTTCCGAAATATCCACGGGCAGCGGGGTCCAAACCCATCCCACACTTGAATATGCCGAGGTAAAAATATGCATGGGAAGCCACAACGGCAAAACAATCAGGACTCCGTGGAAAATAAAGCGTAAGGATGAATAAAGGGGCTTTTTAAAAACAATATGGTGTAAAGGTAAAAGACTCCTGCTTAATACTGACACCAGGTATTTCCATCTATGTCGATTAATTTTTCCAGTGCTTTTTACAATATGATAAATAAAGAACAGAAAACGTGTGGCCAATGCTAAAGGAAGAAATAAAAACGAAAACCACAGTAAATAATTGTGAACAAAAGCATAAAATGTCATATAACTATCCTGACATTTGTAATCTTAGATTCTGATATCAAAATAAAATTATATACCTTTAACAAAATCATCTTACGGGTCTTCCATTTACGCTAATATTTGCAACTCCAACTTACCTAAAATTATAATAAATCTTATTTTGGATACCACCTTTTTTTATTAAAACCATTTAAGTCCTTGAATCAGCCCCCTGCCATTGGGTAATAAATAAAAACGACATCTCCATTATTTAAAATTGTTTCAACGCCATTCATATAATCGATCATACACACCTTCCCTTCTCCGCCTCTTTGAACACCCATCATGACAAAACGGCTAAAAACATAATCACCATTACGGGGAGAAATAAAGTCCTTAAGATTTTTTTTATATTTTTTTGTTATAATTTTTAACAACTCATCAATGAGACTATTTTCATTTAAACTAATTATTTCTTCAGAATTACCAATTCGTTTTGCAATAACAGAGGTGGTCGGGATTGTTTGGACAGGAAACAGGGGTTTATAAGTGGGAAACTGCTCTTGGTTCATGATCATGCCGCAGCCTGTTTCTGCAATTCTATACCGAAGTAAACCATAGCCGGG
>Ga0180009_10000690_pt1 | contig 44592 bp, 35 predicted proteins | sample OS_PC_MetaG_FD_123537 | JGI IMG/M metagenome (GOLD analysis project Ga0180009, IMG submission 123537) | Groundwater microbial communities from the Aspo Hard Rock Laboratory (HRL) deep subsurface site, Sweden - OS_PC_MetaG | ecosystem: Environmental > Aquatic > Deep subsurface > Groundwater...
TCCTTGTGACATAATATCTTCACCTCGTTGGTTATGGATTTTGTTTGATATCAAAACCCATTATACCTTGTTTTATCAAGGCCAACGAGGTTTTTTTATTTTTATTGATGGGGAATCAGGGCTTTGCGGCAATCGATTTTGACCTAAAAAAGCGTTTTGCATTTTATTTTCCCTTTCGATGGTTTATAATACACGCGGAGGTCACAATGAAATATCCTGATATATTGGAGCGCTTTCTGAGTTACGTCAAAATCGACACCCAATCCAGCGACACATCCGAAACTTTTCCCTCGACGGCCAAGCAGAAGGACCTGGCCGCCAAGCTCAAACCTGAGCTGGACGCGCTCGGCCTGCAGGATGTTCAGATCACCCCTTGGGGCTATGTTCTGGCCTCCTGGCCGACCAATCAAAACCACAAAGTTCCGGCCATCGCCCTGCTCGCCCATTTGGATACATCGCCTGACGTTTCCGGCACCGGGGTCGAACCCAAACTGCATCAGAATTACCAGGGAAAAGACCTGATGCTTTCCGCAAGCGGGGACGTGGTCCTGAAAGTGGACGAAAATCCGCTTTTAAAGCAACAGCTCGGCAAGACCATCATCACCGCTTCCGGGAATACGCTGCTGGGCGCAGACGACAAGGCCGGCATCGCCGCGATCATGGACGCCCTGACCTATCTGGCCGAGCACCCGGAAAACCCCCGCCCGAACATCAAGGTCGTCTTCACCCCCGATGAGGAGACGGGCCGGGGCGTAGAACACATCAGCGCCGCCGAGATCGGGGCCGAATACGGATATACCATCGACGGCGAACATCTGGGTGAGATCGAGGATGAAACCTTCTGCGCCGACTCGCTGGAGATCACCATATCCGGGATCAACGTCCATCCGGGAATGGCCAAAAACAAAATGGTCAATGCAATCAAAATAGCCGCCCGCATCATTGAAAAGCTCCCCAAAAACACCCTTTCCCCCGAGACCAGCGAGAAGCGGGAGGGCTATGTGCACCCGCACCAGATCAGCGGCAACGTGGAAACGGCGACGGTCAAGTTCATCATCCGAGATTTCACCCTGAAGGGACTGAAAAAATACGAAAAGCGGATTGAAAAAATCACCGCCAAAGTGACCGCCCAGTTCCCCGGGTCCAAGGGGGAAGTGAAGATCAGCGAATCCTACCGCAACATGAAGGTGATCCTTGACAAATACCCCGACGTGCTGGCCAAAGCCGAACAGGCCGTGGCCATGGCCGGGTTGAAACCCGAACGAGCCAGCATCCGCGGCGGCACCGACGGGGCCCGGCTCAGCTTCATGGGCCTGCCCACCCCCAACCTGTTTACCGGCGGCCACAATTTTCATTCCAAGCAGGAATGGATCACCCTGGAGGATATGCAAAAAGCCTCGGAGGTGATCGTCAACCTGATGAAGATCTGGGCCACGGAATAATTTCCGGGTGACCCCTCCGCCATCCCCGCGTGTTGTACGGGGAGGGGCGAAAGCCCCGAGGAGGGACCACCTATGAAAAAACAACATCTTGTCCCGCTCCTGTTGCTGCTGACCGCGGCTTTCACGGCAGCCGGCCTATGGGCGCAGACGTTCATCCCGGAACAAGCGAAAAAGCCGTTCTATCTCTGGGGCGGAGTGCAGATCGGCGCATACGGAGGTAACATGGCCGTGATGGAATGCAGCCTCTCTGCGCAATTCAGCCGCAAGGGGTATGCCTCGGTCTACTGGCTCGGGGGAAGCGAGCCGTTCGGCAACGACTCGGTCAACGAGTACGGCTTTATGGTCGGCCGCTGTTTCCGGACCCGGAGCACATTCACCGGCGCGGCGGCGGGACTGGGGATCGCCAGCGGCTGGATCCGTTCCAGCCAATGGCAGCAGGGGGTCGGAGTGCCGCTGAAACTGGAAGGATCCCTGATCGTCGGCAGATCCGTGGCCTTCAGCATGCAGTTCCATGCATTCATCTGGAAACGATCCTCTGCCGGAGTCTCCCTAGGCATCCAACTGGGAAAAATGCGCTGAGAGCTCCCGATAAAGACAAACCTCGGCCGTTTGTATTTTTTCCCCGGCTTGCGCTAAAAAACAATATAAATCCTTCCGGATAGCGGCGGTACTGACGGGGCCCGGCTCTGCTTCATGGGCCTGCCCACGCCCAACCTGTTCACCAGCGGCCATAATTTTCATTCCAAGCAGGAGTGGATCGCCCTGGAGGACATGCAAAAAGCCTCGGAGGTCCTGGTCAACCTGATGAAGATCTGGGCCGCTGAATAAAAACCTTAGCGACAGTTCGATCTGGAACCTGGACTCAAGCCGGCAGTTCGATGATGAACCTGGCCCCTTGCGGGTGGTTGTCGGTAATCGAGATCAGGCCGTTGTGCTCCTCGACGATGTTGTGGGCGATGGCCAGGCCCAGGCCGGTGCCGGAACTCTTTTTGGAAAAGTAGGGCATGAACACTTTCTGCTTGTCTTCATCGCTGATGCCGGGCCCATTGTCGGCGATCTCTATGGTGATAAACTTGCTTTCGCCGTTGTAACTGGTGGAAATTTCGATCTCGCCTTCCTTGCCGATGATCTCCAGGGCATTGTCCAAAACATTGACCAACACCCTCTTGATCTGTTCGACATCGAGCTTGACCAGAGACGGCAGTTCCACATCGAGCTTGACCTTGAACTGGACGTTCTGGTAAATGGAAGTGTACACGGTCAGAAGTTTTTCCAGTATTTCGTTGATATCGCCCTGGCTGAACTTGATCTCGGGCAGACGGGCGAAATTGGCGAATTCCTCGGCCAGGTTTTTGATCGAATCCAACTCCTGGGAAATGATGTTCAGACTGTCTTCGACTATGGAGCGGAATTTGTCCGGAGGCTGATCCAACGAGCGCAAGATCCTTTGTGAAGAGATCTGGATCGGGGTCAGGGGATTCTTGATCTCGTGGGCGATGCGTTTGGCCACTTCGCGCCACACGAGCATGCGCTGGGCCTTGATCAGTTCGGTCAGGTCGGTCAAAACCACCAGCAAGCCGGCGAAACGGTTATTGATCGGATTGCGCAGCTGGGTGATCTTGACGGCCAGGTTGATGTACTTGCCCTTCAATTTGACATCGATCTCCTTTTCGATCAGCTTGAAGCGGGTTTCAAAGGCCTTGCGGATCAATACATGAATGTCCTGGTAAATGGTTTCCGAGATTACGGCCGCGAAATTTTTCCGCGCCACCACTTCCATGTCCAATGACAGCATGCGGGCGGCCTCGGGATTGATGGCAATGATCTCGCCGCTGGCGTTCAGGGCCATGACACCGGAAGTGATGTTTTTCAGGATGGTTTCGGTAATGCTGCGGCGGTGGCGCAGTTCGATGGTGCGCCGGTTCAGCTTGTCGCGGTTCTCCTTCAGGTCAAAAGCCATGCGGTTGAATTCATTGATCAGGGTGTTGAATTCATCCTTGGCCTTGTAATCAATGCGTACATCCAGGTTGCCCTTGGCGATCTCGGCTGTGGCCAATACCAGTTTTTCAATCGGCACGGTGATGCCCTTGGCTAGGTAAAACCCGAGCCAGGAAGCGGAAAAGATTATCAGGATGGTGATGAACAAAAAAAGCAGGATATAGGTGTTTTTGACCGGATCGCGCAGGACGCGCATCTGGCTGTGCTTGCTGACCATGCCCGCTAAAGCGTTCAGGCTGCGGGTATAGCTTTCCGGAAAGTATTTTCCGGTGATGATCAGCATCTTGTCGCCCTGGGTGATGTCGAAGGCAACGCCGTTACGGATCAACTCCCCGGTCTTCAAGGTGTCGATGGTGGTAAAGCCGGCGCCGCCCAGGCCGCGGTAGACGATGTTCAGCGGCAGGTTCTTATACTCCTGCATGGGAATGCGCGGATTGAAAATGGCGAACACCTCGTTTTTATTCTTATAGATGTTGACCACGTCGAGCTTGTATTCCAGCATCTTCTCCTTGAGCTTGTTCTGCAGGAAAATCTTGTTCTCATCGGTGTACATTCTCTTTTGCTGGATCATGGCAGCGATCAGGCCTGAAAAATGCTCGAGATCCTCGTTGATCTTGCCGTAGTAATTTTTTTTGACGTCCTCGACGTTGTGCATGATGTTTTCGATGGGGGTCTTGAACCACTGCTCGATGCTCTGCGAGATGACGTCGGTGGCGAAAATAAAGAGCAGCAGGGTCGGGACAAGGGAAAAGGCGATGAAAAAAAAGACCAGCTTGTTTTTGAAGCTGTGCCCGGTGCCGCTCTGGTTATTTTCAAGATACATTTTCAGTATATTGCGGGCCAGAATGAAAAGAAAGGTCAGGCCGAAAAGAATGATGATGATCCACAACCCGAAGATCAAGGTGCTGCCTTTCAGGGCCAGGGGCGAGAAATTCTTGCTTTCTTCAAAATAGAGGCGGATGATGACGAAAACGATAAAAAACAGAACCATGGCAGCCACGATCAAACGCACGCCCTTGATGTTTTTGTTTTTCATTCTCCAATTCCTCTGCCGCCGCTGCCCGCAATAGCCGAAAAACCGACTGGCAGCCCTATCGCGGTTTGGCAGCGGCGGATATGCCTTCTCAATTTAGCATGATTGCCCCCAAAGGTCAATTGACACGGGCGGCGAAAAGTGATATTGCTGTATTCTTGCGCCTGTAGCTCAAAGGATAGAGCATGGGATTCCTAATCCCAGGGTTGGATGTTCGAGTCATCTCAGGCGCAAAATTGAGGTAAAAATGAAAAAAAAGGAAAAGGAACACTTGAAGGCCGATCCGTTTATCCATTTTTTTGAGAAAACCATAACCTTTTTTTTTAATAACCGCCGGCGCATCCTCGCGGCCGCGGGCATCGCCGCTTTGGCCATCCTCATTCTGCTGGCCGTGTTTTTTTTCAAGAACCTGAGTTCCACGGCTGAAAACAAAGTTTATAGCGAAGCGTTCCGTGTCCGCAACGACACGAAAATGAGCGCGGACCAAAAAATCACCAAGCTCCAGGAAATGAAATTCAAAAAAGGGATCTCGGCTGCGGGAAGGTTGTTCATCGCCGTCCTTTATTATGAAAAAGGCGACCTAAAAAAAGCCGAAGCTGTTCTGAAAGAATTCCCTGCCAGCCGCATCGCCATGCTCAACGATGAAAAGCAAATCCTCAGCGCCACCATACTGACAGCCGGCGGGAAAACCCAAGAAGCGGAAAGCCTGCTCAAGCGCATGTTGGCCGATAAAAAGACCGCCATGGCCAAGGAGCTCATCCTCATACAGCTGGCCAAAATGCAGATCAGGAACCAACGGCAGGAAGAGGCGGCCGCGGGGCTGAAACGGATCCTATCCGAGTATCCCAACACACCCAGCACCATGGAAGCACAAACCCTTCTAACCACCATAGAAGGCGAAAGCCAGGCCGCCCAGTAAAGACTGTTTTTTAGTTTTTTCCGCAAAGATCCCCGGGCCAAACGCAGCCAGCGCGAAACCTCTCCTATTTACAGCCCCGGCAAAGCTGGCAGTGGGAGTTCTTCAACGGTCACTTCATAGGTGACCCGAATGGCGAACTTGTTGCGGACAACCCAGTCATACTGCATGGCAACGAGATGGCGCTGCCACCTGAGAGCGAGAACGTTACCGTGCTTGGGCTAGTGCGAGTACATCGCCTGGGTCAGGCCTTCTTTTTCTCTGTCGCTTGCAAAGCATTGTGCAAGAATGCCAACATGTCGGATAACGAATAGGGTTTCAGCAGGTACGAGTAAGCGCCTTTTTCGATAATGCTCCAATCCGTCTGGCCTTTGCTGTAGCCGGTGGTAAACACCGCCGTGATGCTAGGCTTGCGTTTGAGAAACCGCTCCACGACCATGGGGCCACTCTCGTCCGGCAGGACGACATCACTGAAAATGAGATCGAAGTTCCCTCCCTCTTTCTCAAAGATGACCTCGGCCTCCTGCGCATTGGCTGCGGCAAACACAGTATACCCATGCTCCGAGAGCCCCCTTGTAGCGAACTTCTGCACAGCATCATTGTCCTCGATTAAGAGTATCCGTTCCCCTTTGCCCCATAGGTCCTCCGGAGGGACCTGTTTGTCGCGCTCCTTTTCGGCCGGCCGGGCGGTTGCGGGCAGATAGGCGCTGAAGAGAGACCCCACGTGCGGCTTGCTCTCCACATGCATCCATCCTCCGTGCTGTTTGATGATACCGTACGCCACAGCCAACCCCATCCCGGTCCCCTCCCCTGGTTTCTTTGTCGTAAAGAAAGGCTCGGCAAGGTGCATCATCGTGTCTTGATCCATGCCCACTCCCGAGTCGTGGACCGACACGCGCACGAAATCCCCCGGTCGCGCTTGCGCACACACCTCACAGAGCTTCTCATCCACATGGACATTCTCCGTCGTAACGACAATCTCTCCTCCCTGGGGCATGGCATCGCGGGCATTGACCACCAAGTTCAGGATCACCTGTTCAAGGGAGCCCGGATCCCCCTCGACCATCCAGAGCCCCTCCGCCATGCGGCGGGTCAGTGTGACGTTCTCGGTGAGCAAGCGCGTCAGCATGTTGACCAGGCCGTTGATCGCCTCGTTGACATCAAGGGGAACCGCCTTGGTCGGCCGCTGGCGGCTGAACAGGAGCAGTTGCCGGGTCAAACCGCTCGCCCTCACACTGGCCTTTCGAATCTCATCAAGGTCTGCATGCAGTAGATGGTTCTCATCCACCTTCGCCAGGGCGAGGTCCGCATACCCTTCGATAACCGTGAGCAGGTTGTTGAAATCGTGCGCAATGCCACCGGCCAGGCGGCCTACGGCTTCCATCTTCTGTGCCTGGCGCAGTTGAGCCTCCAGTCGCTCCTTCTCTTTCACGGCATTCCTCTGCTTCGTGATGTCCCTGAAGATCAAGACGGCGCCGATCATATGCCCTTGCTCGTCCTTGATGGGAGCCGCACAATCATCGAGAGGTCGTCTCGTTCCGTCTTTGGCTATCAACACGGTGTGATTGGCCAATCCGACAACAAGCCCTTCGGCACGCGCTTTTTTCGCAGGATCCTCGACCGCCATACCGGTCTGCTCATTTACGATGTGGAAGATATCTTGCAGATGCTTTCCCGCAGCATCGTCCCGTTGCCAGCCGGTCAGGGCCTCGGCAACAGGATTCATGAAGGTTACAAGCCCGTTCACATCCGTGGCTATTACAGCGTCCCCTATGCTTTTGAGTGTGACCGAAAGCCATTGCTCGCTCTCCCTTAACTTCTTCTCCATCCTATGCTTGTAGAGGGCGGTCTCGATGGTTGCGCGGAAGTCCCGTTCTTCGAAAGGCTTGAGTATGTAGCCATAGGGCTCCGTTATCTTTGCGCGCTGTAATGTCTCATCATCAGCATAGGCGGTAAGGTAGACGACAGGGATGTTGAGATGATCGTGGATCTGATTAGCCGCCTCAATACCGTTGGTCCCCTTGAGGACAATATCCATCAGCACCAGATCCGGGCGTGTCGCTTCGGTCCTCTCGATCGCGTCCTCGCCGGAGGAAACGACAGCAGTGACCGCATATCCCAGGCTTTCCAGTGTGTTCTTTATGTCCTTGGCTATGATGCCTTCATCCTCAACGACCAGAATCCGCGTTTTCGCCATTCTTTTTCTCCTTTCGCTTACGGTTTCATTCCGTAGATATCCGTAAACGCAATTGTGAGTTTCGTTCCACCCCTGCGATCAAGCTCGATCGTGCCATCCATCTGCTTTGTCAACGTGCATACCAATTGCAGGCCCAACGATTCTGTATTTCGGAAGTCCACATTCTCCGGAAAGCCGACGCCATTGTCGCCGACCATCAACACAAACCGGTTGCCACCCTGCCAATGAAGATCAATGAATATCTCGCCTTTTCGGCCTTCCGGAAACGCGTGTTTCAGGGAATTGGAAACAAGCTCATTGATTATCAACCCACAGGGGACGGCCGTATCAATGCCCAGCACGGACTTGCCTGCACTTATCTTCAGGGAAACGGTATTCGAACTGATTCCATATGAACGGAACAGACCCCCCGTCAGGCTTCGAACATATCCGGCGAAATTAATGTCCGACAGGCGTTCGGATCGATACAGCCCTTCATGAATGAACGCCATGGATCTGATGCGGTCCCGGCCCTCTCTGAACATCTCTTTCGCCTGTTTGTCTTTGACCTGCGCAAGCTGAAGGTTGAGCAGACTGGAAATGACCTGCAGGTTGTTTTTGACCCGATGGTGAATCTCCTTGAGCAGCAACTCCTTCTCGTTCAGTGAGGCCTTGATCTGGTTCTCAGCCTGCTTCATTTCGTCGAGCAGGCGGGCGTTCTCCAGAGAAATGGCCGCTTGTGAGGTCAGAAGTTCGGTCATCTCCGTCTTTTCCGGCGTGAAAACAGCATCGGACAAATGGTTCTCGAGGTAGAGAATCCCAATCAGCTTGGACTGCTTGATCAACGGAAGGCAAAGGACGGACTTAAGGGCCATATCCCGGACCTCGGGATTGTCCTTGAATTCCCCTTTTTCCGAAGCGTTGTTCAGGATCACCATCGTCCTGGTCCGATGGACATAACGAACGATGGCCTTAGGAACACCCGGGACGTCGTTGATCTCGTGTTTGCCGGTCCGGACCACGTTCCGATCCGTGATGTGGCTTTCAGCGCAGACAAACAATTGCCCGTCCTCATCCATCAGCAGGTAGCCGTTCTGCGCACCCGAAACCTCCAGAACCACATTCATGATCTTGTTCCGCAGGGCGTCCGGGTTGACCTCCGCCGAAATGGCAAGGGACGATTTCATGAGGTATTCAACATCCAGGGAGGGAAGCGTGTAGGTGGCAGCAGGCACCGCTTCAACCGGCATGGCAGCCGGGACTTCTTCCTCGAAACACTCCGCATAGTTCTCCATCAGGGCCATTTCTTTCCGTTCGGCATGACATTCCCTGTACAAACGCGCCGCCTCCCGAACGAAGATACCGGCAATGCTTGCATAGCGGGAGGACATCCTCCCTGTCGAGGGACTGTTCTTCCAACAAAACCACCATCTGTCGCAGGATCGTCTCTTCTTGTTGCATGTCTGGTATTCGGGACACGATTCACCAATGGCGGGCTCCATCGCGATCAGCTCACCTATGCATTCGTTCAGGTGACCCTCCAGAAGCGTATAGCCGTATTGATGCGCCAGTTCCACGGCATCCAGGAACAGATTCCGGGCTTCTCTGGATCGACCCATCACCCGTTCCATCTCCGCATAGAGGAAGGCCAGATAGGGCTTCAGCAAGGGCCCCAACCGAGCCCATGTTTCCACCTTCTTGATCAGCGGTTGGATTTCTGCCAGCAGTTGATTCTGATCTCCGGGGTAGACGCCCATTTCATACAGCCGCAGGGCATTCAGTACCCGGAACACGTACCACTGACGTTTCAGTACATTGTCGGTCAGGCCGGTGAGATAGCGATTGACGCCCCGCAGATATTCGTCCGCCTTTTCATATTCTCCGAAATAGTAGTGGCTCAAGGCCATGTGGACGTAGAAACTCCCCGCCGAGGCTATGTGGTTCTCCTTTTCCCATTGTCGGAGTTTGTCCTCCATGGGAACAGGCGTGTAGCCCTTTTTCATCGGCGCTATCCATCCGGCCTTCATCGCCTCGGCCAGGCCCGCGGAAAACGACAGGCGGTATTTCTTTGAGAACTCGAAACATTCTTTGGCATACTCCTCGATGGCCGCAAGATCGGCCCCCAGCACTTGCAGGTTCCACATCAAGGGACCGTAGGAAAGACCGGCATTGTACAGATCGCCGCAGTTCTTCCCGCACTGTATCGCCTTGAGGCAGTAATTCGCGATCTCTTCGGGATGGCTTCTAGAGTGCATGTTGCACCAGACAATCCCGTTCATGCCGCGGGTGGCGCCAAAGGTGTTCGGGTACTTCGCCGAGAGATCGCGCGCAAGATCCTCGTAGCGGAAGGCCTGCTCGAATTCATCCTGTTCCCCCAGGTAAAGCCCCATGATGCTGAACGAGTAAATGACCGACTCGTCCATGCCGCCGGCTAGACAATGTTGCGTTGACTGCACGGCTGAGAGATAGAGTTGAGGAACCAAGCCGGACATGTAAAGGTCGGGGATGAGTTCACTGTAGAAGGACAATTCGATCTTACTCTTCCTTTCCTCGGTAAAAGGCATGCTCAGGATGATATCCCACACGTCAACATGCTTGGCCTTGATCTCATTCATCAGTTCTTCACGTTTTTTCTCCGCCAGCTCAGAATCCTCAGGGATAGATTTGCCGAAGAAGGACAGCCCCCGATTGGCCGTTTCGATCGCCTTGATGAAGTTGCCAATGGACGAAAGTGAAGTCGTTTGTTCCGCCAGCGCCTCTGTCTTATCGAGATCGGTTTTTGCGTGCTCAAGCAGTTGATTCAGCAGTTTTTCCGAATGCTCGTATCGTCCGCACATCAGTTCGGTTTTGGCCAGTTCCTGAAAGATCTTGAACGTTCGGTCGTATTGCGTATCCCAACAGTCCTCAGGCAGGAGTTCAAGGCTATGGCGGAAATACTCATTGGCCGCTTCCGCAGCCAGGGAATCCAGTGCCTTGTTGCCCGCGTGGAAGTTGATGTCCGATAGCCGGTAGGCTGTTTCTTGTTCCAGGGTCTCCTTCCTTCCCAGATTGAGATGTGCGGCGATGGCAAACAGGTTATCCAACTTCTCCAGATCCGCGTTCTCCGGAACAACGGAAAGAAGATGGTTGCCGATCTCCCGGTGAATGAGGCGCCGCCTTTCCGGTTTGATGCCGCTGAGCACCGCCTCCTGCACCCGGTCGTGAACGAACTGCAACTGGTCCTTGCTTTCCATCAGAAGCCCTTCGCCGAGCGCCGGTTTCAGTGTCTCGAACATGTCCAGCAAACGGATGTCGCGGACCAGGCTGACCTCGTCGGGCGCGAAACGGTTCCCCATGCAGGCGCAGTATTCGAGCAGCGTAACCGCATCAGGAGGCAGGCTCCGGACCTTGGAGCTGAACAGCCCCACGACCGTTGACGGCATATCGGTCCGCCGGATCTTGTCCAGATCCCACTGCCAGCAGCGGTTCTCATCGAGATAGAGCAATTCCTCGTTGTGCAGATAGGACAAACTCTCGCTCACAAAAAGCGGGTTCCCTTCTGTCAAACGGGCTATGAATTCCGAGAGGTCCTGTGTTTGAGAAAGCGGCGAATCGAGAATATACGACACCATCTCGTGGCAATACTTCGGCTCGAGAGGGTCCAGCATTGCCTCCTCCAGAGGTTGTCCGTTTTCCTTGATACTTCGTATCAGTTTCGCCAGCGGATGACTCGAGTCCACCTCGTTATGGCGATAGGCCCCTATGAGGAAGAAGTGGGGATGCTCCTTGTAGTTGGCAAACACGTTGGACAGAAAATCAAAGGAGGCCATGTCGCACCACTGAAGATCGTCGATAAAAACCGCCAACGGATGCTTCTCGCCGGCCAGACACGTCAGGAAACGGCCGAACAAATCGTGGAAGCGGTTTCGGGACTCCACGGGAGGAAGAGACTTGACCTCCGGCTGCGGACCAATCAGGACCGCCAGTTCAGGAATCACGTCGCTTATGACTTTTCCGTGATCCCCCACGGCATCGACGATCCTTTCCTTCCAGGCGGCGACCTGCTGGTCACTCTCCGTCAGAAAAGTCCTCATGAGGTTTCTGAGAGCCTGGATGAGGGAGCTGTATGGAATGTTCTTCTGATAAACATCGAATTTGCCGGAAGTGAAGTACCCCCGGTGTTCCACGATCGGTTTCTGAAGCTCTTGAATCAGGCGGGTCTTGCCGATGCCGGGCAATCCTGAAATCAGCAGGCAACGGAAAGAACCTTCGACCGCTATCTCATATTCCTTCAGGATGATTCCTGCCTCGCGGTCTCGCCCCACCATCTTGGAAACAAAAACAACGCGGTGGCGACGATCCCGGCTCCCCAGCGGAAACTCCCCGGCCGCACCCGTGGCCAGCCATTCGTCCCTGCATCGTGTGAGATCCGTCAGGAGCCCCACGCCACTCTGGTATCGCTTCTCAGGCTGTTTGATCGTCAGCCGGCTGACGATCTTGCCCAGAACCGATGGGATCTCGGGGTTCAACTCGTGCACGCCCGGCGCTTCTTCAGCAAGATGGGAATGGATCAGTTCCAGCGGGTCGGTCGAAAAGAAGGGAAGCCGCCCGGTGAGCAACTCGTAGAAAACAATTCCCATGGAATACAGGTCCGTGGAGAAATCGACTCTATGGCTGATACGCCCGGTCTGCTCCGGAGAAGTGTAGGCGAGAGTCCCTTCGACAAAGCTCCTGTCATAGATGAAATGACTCACATCTCTCACATCGAGGGGAGTCATGAAATCGATCAGCTGAATGTCGAGGCTGTCAGGCTCTATCAGGATATTATGCGGTTTGACGCCACCATGAACGATTCCGGCCTTATGAACATCGTCCAGGCCCTGGGCCAATTTGCACGCGATCCGGAAAAAATCCTTCAGACTGACCTTTTTCTGTGCCTTGGCCCATGCATCGAGGGACACTCCCTTGAAATAGTCCTGGGTTATGAACCGGACGTCCCCCTTGGCTTCGAAGGACAAGGGTGTGATCACAAGCGGATCATGCAATACTTTCAATTGTTCGATCTTCTGCCGGAAATACCTCTTCTGCTCGTCGGTGAGTGAAGTGACTTTCAGGACTTTGAGAGCCAGCAGTCGCTGGGGATTCCTCTTGTGGAACGCCTTGTAGACGACAGCTTGCGGGCTCTCGCCCAGCGTCTCAAGAATCTCATAGTTTGGAATGACCGGTTTCATTTCATTTACCAGGAAGGCTGCCGGCTAACCATCCCTCGCGCTAACAGCCCATGCGCCACACAGTCCATGCTTCTCATTACTTATTTCCCCGCTGCCTCGGTGAACATAATCCTGAACTCCGTGCCACCAACTCCGCGGAGTTCGATAATGCCATGCATCTGATCTGTTAACGTGCACACAATTTGCAAGCCCAATGATCCCGTATTTCGAAAGTCCACGTCCTTCGGGAAGCCAATACCGTTGTCACAAACAGTCAGTGCAAATCCGTTGTCATTCTGCCGGCGAAACCCGATGCGGATTTCGCCTTTCCTGCCTTCCGGGAAAGCGTGTTTCAGGGCATTCGAGACAAGTTCATTGACAATCAAACCACAGGGGATGGCCGCATCCACGCCCAGTAGAACGTCATCTGCCTCGATCTTGAGGGCGACGGTATTCGGATCGACTCCGTACGAACGGAACAGAGTAGCTGCCAGGTTTCGAATGTACTCAGTGAAGTTGACGTTGGATAGTTGCTTGGATCGGTACAACTCCTCATGGATAAAAGCCATGGACTTGATGCGGTTCCGGCTTTCTTTGAACAACTCAAGGGCCCCTTTATCCTTGATGTATCCGAGCTGAAGGTTGAGCAGGCTGGAAATGATCTGCAAGTTGTTCTTGACCCGATGGTGAACTTCTTTCAGAAGCACTTCTTTCGCCTTGAGTGATGCCTTGATTTCATCCTCAGTGCACTTGCGCTCCGAGATATCCCGCCAAATTGCCAGCTTGGAGATGGTTCCGTCCGCATTTGCCAGGGGGGAGTCTATTATGTCAAAGGTGCCTGCCAACGTTGGCGAAGAATGCTCCCACCTAACCGTTCTTCCTTCTTGCACTTCCGCCGCCGTGCACCAAGGGCAGGGAGATTCTCTATTGAAGAGAGCCATGTAACACACGTCGCCCGACCGATCGCCAAACTTTTCTACACCGGCCTTGTTCATGAACTCCACTCGATAGTCCTTGGAAACGATATAGCAGTAGTCAGTCATGCTATTGAGAATGGACAGAAGCTTTTCCTTGGTTTGCCGCAATGCTTCTTCTGCCCGCTTGCGCTCGGTGATGTCCAGTCCCTGCGCCAGGGTGGCCAGCAAGGTCTTGTCGTCGGGTGAATAGATGTTGGCGGAATTCCAAAGGCAAATGGCAATCCTCCCATCCTTGCAGCGAATGGGGATTTCTACCGCTTGCCAGGAGTCGCCCTTCAAGGTTGCCTCGATCTTTTGCAGTGCCTCGGTCCGCTTCTCTTCGGGGATGAGGACTTCTGGCGACCGGCCGGCCATTTCCTCCGCCCCGTAGCCAGTAAGCCCCTCGAAGGCATCGTTGAACACCTTGATCTTGCCCTGATTGTCCCATACGATAATCGGAACGCTCGAATGGCGGATCAAGCTGTCCAGGTAATCCCGCGTTTCCCGCAGGGCTCTCTGTTCGGCCTCATCACATTGTTTCCTCAAGATCCCTGCCACCAGCCCGACCACTATGAACATCGCGCAGCGCAAGATGTCCGCCGTTACGGCCATGTCCAGACCCGCAAGGGTGTGAGAAACGATGAGCCACCCACCCAGGATGGCCGCCACCCAGATGGCCCGCCTCCACCACCAGAATCCGGCCAGAACGATGGGCACGTAGAAAAAATGGGTGAAGACCAGGTCGATGCCCCGCACGAAGTGGTAGTAGTAAGTCAGCCCCATGCAGAAGAGGACGAGCAAGGCAAGCGTGATCGTTCTGGCTCGCTCGCCGCCAAACATCTTCTGCCCCACCGTTTTTCTCCTGCTTGCCCGGTTCATGACACCTTCTTCACGCTCTTGCGGAATCCCGTTTTTCTGCTGGTCTACGGGTAACTCGTTCTTCTCTTCCTGCCTGTCACCGGACCCGTATCATCTGCAGAATCTAACTGATAGGAAAATCAATTTTTCCCATGATGGGATTTTAAGGAAATTTTATTGAAATTGCAATTGACGGATGTGAATTATTTGTGGAAATTTAGAAAAAAAGAATTTTTTTGACATAAAAAGTTCAGTTTTTTGAAACCTGGCTGAAAAATGGTCAAAAAATGAGTAATTTACTTAAAAAATGAATGCTTCTCCGCCGTCAACATTCAACGTCCCAGAACAAATTTGCATTATTTCAAATGGGAAAAAACAGAGAATTTCTCCAATAGTTTGAAAAGGAGCGGAGAAGCCCAGGCAGCGATCATCTTCATCTGCGCCCCGCATTTATGACACTGCAAGGAGTCGACTTCATAGACTTGATTAAACCCTCTTGAACACCAGCGAAGCCGCTTACCCGGCAGCGCAATAACCTTTCGTCATTTTTCTTCCTGAAAAAAAACACGCCAAATGAGTTTACACTTAACAAAGGGTCTATTTACAGCCCCGGCAAAGCATGGCATAATGAGAGGCATGCAAGACGAACGCGGCCTCATCGTGGAAGCCCGCAGCTTGGATGGAGATTGCCGCCTATTGAAAATCGCCGTCCCGCAGATCGCGGCCCAAGCCAAGCCGGGAAACTTCGTCATGGTCCGTGTATCTCCCTCTTTGGATCCCATTTTGCGCCGCCCTTTCGGCATCCTGCAAAGCGAACCGCCTCACATCTGGCTGTATTTCCAGGTACGGGGACGCGGTACGCAGCTGCTTGGCTCCTTGCGCGCCGCTGACAGCCTGGACATACTCGGACCGCTGGGCAACGCTTTCCCGGAGCTTGCGGGCAAAAAGATCCTGCTCATCGCCGGCGGCCGGGGTATTGTCCCCCTATTCCACTACGCCAAAGCCTATGCGGCGCAACGGCAATTGCTCCTGCTCTACGGCGGCCGCAGCGCGGCCGAGCTGCACCTGCTGGAGGAGATCAAGGCCATGCCTTTTGAGAAAACGGTCATTTTCAGCGAAGACGGCAGCATCGGTAAAAAAGGGCTGCTAACCGCAGGCCTGGAAAAATTAATCGCTGAACAGCGGCCGCAGGCCACCCTATCCTGCGGTCCCGAAGCCATGCTGGCCCGGCTGGTCCGTATGCTCAAACCGGGAAAAACGGAAAACTACGCTTCTCTGGAAGCCCTGATGGGCTGCGGTTTCGGAGTATGCCACAGCTGCGTGGTCCTGGCCGCAGACGGCAGCTACCGCAAGGTTTGCGACGAAGGGCCCGTGTTTCCCCTGGAAGGGATCCAATGGCCGAACTGAGCGCCGACCTTGGTTTTTGCACCTTGAAAAATCCCGTGATACCGGCTTCCGGCACCTTCGGCTATGGCGAAGAATTCCTGCCGTTTTTCGATCTCGATCTTCTCGGCGCCCTGATCTTGAAAGGGATCTTCAGGAAACCGCGGTCGGGCAATCCGCCGCCGCGCCTGGCGGAAACTCCGGCCGGAGTACTGAATTCCATTGGCCTGGCCGGGCCCGGGAGCGAGAAACTGCAGGAAATCATCCGCCGCCTGCACGCCAAGACCCGCACCCCGATCATCGTCAATGTCTGCGGCGAAGATGACCGCGAATTCGAAGAAGTGGCCGAGATCTTTTCGGCCATGGCTGAAGTGGCCATGCTGGAGCTGAACATATCCTGCCCCAATATCAAGAAAGGCGGCGCCTGCCCGGCCCAGGACGCCGGCCATACCTCGCGCCTGGTCCGGCGGGTCAAGAAGGTGGTACGCAAGCCGTTGATCGTCAAACTGTCGCCCAACACCGCCGATATCGTCGGAGTGGCGCGGGCGGCTGAAGGAGCCGGCGCTGACGCCATTTCATTGGTCAACACCTTTCTGGGGCTGGCCGTGGACCTCGAAAAGCGCAAGCCCGTGTTCGCCAACACCCTGGCCGGGCTCTCGGGACCGGCCATCAAGCCCCTGGCCTTGAAACTGGTCTGGGAGGTCTGCCGCCAGGTGCGTATCCCGGTTATCGGCATGGGCGGGATCACCAGCGGCCGCGACGTCCTGGATTACATCCTGGTGGGAGCGGCCGCCGTGCAGATCGGCACGGTCAATTTTTGCGAACCAAGAGCAGCCGTACGCATCATCGGCGAGATCGAAGCAGAAATGGATAAATTGCAGATCAAAAATCTTTCCGAGATCAGGGGAAAACTGCAGGCATGAATCATATGATCATCCTCGCCCTCATCCCAGCCATAGCCTTTACCCGCATCATTTCCGAGATGAGCAACGGCGGCTGACGCGCCAAACCGCTACAAATAAAATTCCGTAATTATGGTCCTCGGCATTCAGAAAAAAGAAGAAATGCCATACAAATAGCTTCATTTCATCCTTGAAATGTGGTATTGGTTCCCTGTATGTCAAGCCAACAGCCAACAACAATAAAGAAAGCCTCGGATCGCAAAGCAAGCAAACTCGTAAAAAATTTCATCGCCCCGGCCGTCGTTCTTATTATCATTGTTTATGTCTTTTTTCGAGATATTTCCCCAGGCGATATCATGGCCAACTTTTTGAAGATCCCCGTCACATATTTAGTCGCATTCATCTTGCTTTCGCTTCTGGGAACCATACTGCGAGCCTGGAAATACCGCATCCTGCTGTCCGGAAAATTGACATATAAAGAAATTTTCTTGATCACGCTGGTCAGGAACTTCTCTGTCGATCTCCTGCCTGGACGCACCGCGGCCCTGATCTTCTATTCCTGGTTGACAAAAAAAAAGGGGATCGCCCTTGAAGAAGGCGCTTCCAGTTTCATCATTTCCGTTTTTTACGACGCCATCGCCCTGGTTCTGATGTTGGGGGGATTGCTTTTCTTTTTGGAAACCGAAATCAGCCGCTGGCCCTTTTACGTGGTCATGGCCATCCTTTTCTTTTTGTCAGCCCTGGTGATTTTTTTTTCAGATCGTTTTTTTGAATTTTTGTTAAAAGGGAAAAAATTAAAACGTCTGCATCTTGCCAAGATTGAAGGGACGATCCGTAAAATCAACGATTACCTGCTGGAACACGGTAAAAATTCAGAAAGGCTGAAAATTTTCGCCATAAGTTTTGCAGCGCGCATCATAAAATATATGCATAATTTCATATTATTTGAGGGAGTGCTTCACCTTGGCACCGGACTGAAGAATTTTTCCCTTTTCTGCTTCGGCTTGGCCGCTACCGAAATGTCGTCTCTGATCCCTATTCAGGGGCCAGCCGGTTTCGGCACCTGGGAATTGGCATTTTCTTTTGTTTTTTCTACCTTGCAGCTCCCGGCGCCAAATATCAAAGAAGCGGGATTCGTAATTCATATCACCAGCCAGGCATGGGAATATTCGATCGGGCTGCTGGCCTTGGCCTATCTGGCGTTCCGCCGCGCCGGAAGAAAACCTCGCAGCATTCAGCCATAGGCTATGGGCTGACCCAAAGATCCGGATCCCAACCGTATCCAACAAACAGATAAGCCCCCGTACTGATTTTCCTAACATGCATCCTCACAATATTGCCGGCACCTTCCGCGTGGACCGCAAAATCCGCCGTGTTGGACCAGTTGAGGCGATACAATTCTTCGTCAGGCGGGGCAAGAAGATCTTGAAGAAATTGACCATTGGCAGCATTGTAAATCCGGTAGCGGCTGTGCGGAGACGGCAGCCACGCCGCCCGGTCGTCCGCGGCGGCGCAGGGCCGGCAGCTTTGGCCTTGGGAAATCCGTATTCCTTTTTCATTTCCCCCGAACGAAGTGACATAAATATTTGACCCATCGTCATAAACGACATACCTGCCGCTCCCGGTGATTTCGCAATGCTTTTGGACATCCCCGCCCCCATAAGCGATTTTTATAACTGCGGGATCGGACACATTTACCAGTATGACATTTTTATCAAGCGCAGGGCCGGCCAGCCAATCCCTGCCGCCATCACGATACCAGCTCCATCTTGTTTCCTCGGAACAGTCCATTTGGCTATTGATGATGACACGCTTGCGGCCGGATTCGTCACAGACATATACCCTGTTGTCGAAGCGGTAAACGAATTTTTTACCGTCGGGAGCCCAGAACGGCCGCGGCGACAGTCCGCGCAATTTCCGGCCCGCGGCTCCGGCGACCACCACCCCGGGAATTTCTTTTTCAATCCCGGTCGTTAAATCAAGCAAAAACATTTTTGGCGGGCGGGCGAAAACGACTTTTCCCCGGCTCTTTCCCGAAAGTTCAGCCCAGCCGGCCGCGATGACCCGGGCCGGGATCCCTATCTCTTTTTCTTTAATAAACCCGCGCGCGAAATCAAAACCCGGCAAAACAATCCAGGCAACTGTTGCCGCCAAGACAAGCAGTAGCACCAAGACAGGAATCAAATTTGCCGGCTTCAGTTTCAAATGAGTACCCTCGCGATCGCTCATATTCTTGCTAAAGTTCGCTTTCGGACCTTTATCCCGACACAGCGCCAGCGGTTCCAAGTCAATGCTCCACCACATGAGGCATCATGTCTTGCAACGACACTTGCGGATGGTGGTAGCGTTGGTAGGCCGGAGTCTTTTTACCGAATTGGATCGACTCCTGCGGGCACCACTGGATGCAGGCCAGGCACTGCTCGCAGTGATGCCGCCAGACCGGTTTGCCTTCCTGCAATTCTATGTTTTTTGCCAGACAAATTTGAACGCAGACACCGCAGGCGTTGCATTTGTCATCGCTCCAAAAATCCTTATCCATTTTATGTACCTGCTTGAATGTCATTTTATAGATCACGGTAAAAACGATCCTTTGCCACAACGGGCCTTTTTCGATGGGAGCGGAGCGGCGGCCGCCAATACAATCCGCGGCCTCGGCTATTTTGCTGCGGGCACCGTCGAACATTTTTTTTTGACGCTCAGCCGGACCGGGTCCTCCCCAAGGGATGTAGTTGCTGGGCAAGACGATGCTATAGCCGGCGGCCAGCTTCAAGCCGCGCCCGGCCATCATTCCCCGCAATTGGATCAGAGTGCGTGAAACCTGGCCGGCGTTGACAGCCAGGGCAAACAAGTAAACCCGTGGCCGCAATGACAGTTTTTCAATGAATTGCACGACCGGGACCGGAATGCCCCATACGTGGACCGGAAAAACGAAGCCTACCGCCTCGGCATCTCCGGTTGCCAGGGCATCGGCTTGTTTCATGGGACGCAGCCTTACGTCAGCCAATCCTTGCGCCAGCAGCCGCGCCGACCAAAGCGAATTGCCGGTGCCTGTATAATAAAAAATGACAGTTTTCATGATTCGCACCTCTGATTGGATCATTTTAGGAGAAATTCCTATTAAATTCAACAACTGATTTCTTTCTCAAGGTGGTCGACGCCCAGATGATTTTCGATCTGGATGCCTCCGGCAAAATCACCGGCCTGACGCTATTGCAGGGCGGCCAGAAGCTGCCAGGCAAAAAGATCAAATAGTTCCCTGCCAAATTTGCCCGCCGAGCGGTTTTGCGCTACAATGTGATCTCCCGCGAGGTGAAGTCATGGGCTGGACGACCATCAAGCAAATTTTCTCAGATCACGAGCAATTGCTGAACCAGGTGCTGGAAGTGCGCGGCTGGGTCCGCACCCAGCGCGAGTCGAAAAATTTCGCCTTCATCGAACTAAACGACGGCTCCTGCTTCAAGAACCTGCAGGTCGTCTACAGCGACGATCTGGGCAATTTCAGCGAAGCGGTCAAATATCCCTTGGGATCGGCGCTGAAGATCACGGGCACGCTGGTGCCTTCGCCCGCCGCCGGCCAGCCCTTCGAGTTGAAGGCCGAAAAAATCGAGGTAATCGGCCTGTCGGCCCTGGACTACCCGCTGCAGAAAAAGCGTCACTCGTTCGAGTTCCTGCGCACTATCCCCCATTTGCGGCCGCGCACCAACACCTTCATGGCCGTTTTCCGGGTCAGGAGCCTGCTGGCCCACGCTATCCACAGCTTCCTGCAGGAGCGCGGCTTCGTTTACGTGCACACGCCGATCATCACCGGCAGTGACTGTGAAGGGGCCGGGCAAATGTTCCGGGTAACCACTCTGGACTTGAAAAATCCGCCCCTCCATCCGGATAACAAAATCGATTTCAGCCAGGATTTCTTCGGCAAGGAGACCAACCTGACCGTCAGCGGCCAACTCAACGTTGAAGGTTTTTGCCTGGCCTTCAACCGTGTTTATACCTTTGGTCCGACCTTCCGCGCCGAAAATTCCAACACCCAGCGCCACGCTTCCGAGTTCTGGATGATCGAGCCGGAAATAGCCTTTGCCGATTTGGGCGACGACATGCAATTGGCCGAAGACATGCTTAAATATATCATTCGCTTTATTCTGGAACAGGCCCCGCAGGAAATGGAGTTTTTCAACCGCTTCATCGATACTTCATTGCTACAGCGCCTGCAGCGTGTCCTGGATGCGAAATTCGAGCATATCACTTATACCCACGCCATAGAACTGCTGCAAAAAACCAAAAACGTCTTCAACTTCCCGCCCCAATGGGGCAGCGACCTGCAAACCGAACACGAGCGCTACCTGACCGAGAAAGTATTCAATAAGCCGGTTTTCGTAACTGATTACCCCAAGGCGATCAAGGCTTTTTATATGCGCCTGAACGACGATGACCGCACCGTGGCCGCCATGGATCTGCTGGTGCCCGACGTGGGCGAGATCATCGGCGGCAGCCAACGCGAGGAGCGCCATGACGTGCTCAAGCAGCGGATCACGGAAATGGGCTTGAAAACAGAGGATTACGAGTGGTACCTGAACCTGCGCAAATTCGGCGGCGCCCCCCACGCCGGCTTCGGCCTGGGCTTTGAAAGGGCGGTCATGTACCTGACCGGCATGGAAAACATTCGCGATGTCATCCCTTACCCGCGCACACCCAAAAGCGCGGAATTTTAGATAAAAAAAGGAGAAAAAATGAAAAAAATAATTTTGCTGCTGGTTTGTTTTTCACTACTTAATTTTGCCGGACTCTCGGCCGCGGGCGATTCGAAGAACAAGGCGAAATACGAAAAGAAATACCGGGACCCCCTGCTGGAAGCCATGAAAGAAGCACGGGAAAAAGAGCAGGCGATACTGGACGAGGAAACAGCCAAGATCAGGAAAAGACAGGCGGAGGAAAAAGAGAAAAATAAGGCCCTGGAAAAGGACCTGTGGTCCGACATGGCCGGGATCTACCCGCCTCCATCCCCAGCGGCCTGCAAACCGGTTTTTCACTTTCGGCCCGTGGCCCAGTATAACACCAACACCTGCTGGAGCTTTGCCAACACCTCTTATTATGAAGCGGAAATTTACCGCCTGAGCGGGAAAAAGATCAAATTATCGGAAATTTGGACCGTCTATTTTGAATACCTGGAAAAAGTCAGGCGCTTTGTCCAAGAGCGCGGCGCCTCCCTGGTGGCCGAAGGCGGCGAGGGCAACGCCTTGAACCGCATCTGGAAAACCTACGGCATCGTCCCGGTCGAAGTTTATCCCGGCTTTGTCAATAGCAGGGAAAAACTGGATCATGCCCTGCTGATCAATGAGATCAGCGCCTACCTGGATTACGTGAAAAGCAACGATTTCTGGAACGAACAGGACGTGCTGAAACATCTTACCGTCATCTTGAACAAGCACCTCGGTGCGCCGCCCGCTCGCTTCGTTTACAACGGCAGGGAAATGACGCCGCAGGAATTCCTGAAAAACGAGACCCCCTTGAACATGGACGACTATATGGACGTGATGTCGACCAGCTACTATCCATTTTACACATTCCAGGAATTCGCGGTCCCGGACAACTGGTGGCACAGCAAGGATTACCTCAACCTGCCGCTTGACGAGTGGTACGGCCTGATCCTCAAGGCCATCAAAATGGGCTACAGCCTCAGTATCGGCGGCGATGTTTCTGAACCGGGCAAACTGGGCTTCCAGGATGTCTGCTTCATTCCCAGCTTCGACATCCCCGCTTCATTCATCAACCAGGACGCGCGCGAGTACCGCATCGCCAACAAAACCACCACCGACGACCACGGCATCCACCTGGTCGGTTACAAACGTTTCAAAGGCCACGACTGGTTCCTGATCAAGGATTCCAGCCGTTCGGCCCGCTGGGGCAAACTAGAGGGCTACTACTTTTTCCGCGGCGACTTCGTCAAGCTCAAGATGCTGACCTTCACCGTGCACAAGGACATCGTAAAAAACATTCTTGCCAAGATCAAATAAGCGGCCAATCTATTCTCAGGAGGTGTACCATGGGCAAGATCATCGCCGAAGTCACCGTGGTGCCGCTGGGTACCGCGACGACTTCACTGAGTCAATTTGTGGCCGAGGGGGAAAAGGCCCTAAAAAACTTCCCCGCCGTTATATCCCTGTTGACCCCGATGTCGACCATCCTGGAGGGGGAAATGGCTGAGGTCTTGGCCGCGGTTCAGGCTATGCACGAAACCCCTTTTCAAAACGGCGCCCGGCGGGTGATGACCTGCATCAGTATCGACGACCGCCGAGACCGGGAAATCACCATGGAAGGCAAATTGGCTGCGGTGAAAAGCAAGTTGTAGGTTTCTGCCTGAGAGCTTCAACCATTGTCATAGACCTTGATGCGGCCGTACATGGAGAGCACTACGCGCCAGGTCCGGCCGCGGCTCTCCAGGGTGATGGTGCACAAGGGCGAAACGAAGCCCAGCGGCGAAAATACCGGGCGACTGTTGGCTCGAATAGACAATTTTTCGCTCAAATCAAAACTGCGGGTCACCTGCCAGCCCTGGCCGTTATCCACGCTGAGTTGCAGACAACCGGGGATAACCTCGGCCCGGACCGACTGGTTGTTTTGAATGGCCAGGTAGCGGGCCGTACTCAAACCAGAAGTCAGGGTGCGCAAGCCGGTATGGATCTCCATACGGACAAAAAACGACTGTAGCCCCGGGACCATCACCGTGACTAGAAATGAAAACAAACCGACCGTTATCAGCAATTCAAAAACCGTCAACCCTTTTTTATTCATTGTCTCCCTCCTGGATGAAATGGACGCGGAAATTTTTCAATAACTTGAAATTCGTCAGGCTCAGGTAATTGCTGAAAGCGAACTGGCCGGCAACGGCATCAACCTGAAGTTGCCCAGAGTTTTGGATATCGCCGGCATAGATACCACCGCTGATCCTTACCGATCCTGCACCGTTGATCAGAGTCCCGGCGGCGAGCAGTTGCGCCTGAACCATGTTTTCACCGCTCATTTCCAGAACGATATCGCCGTTGACCTCGGCGCCGCTGAAAAAATCACGGCCGCTGGTCATGAGCAGCAGGTTGGGCAATTTCTCTTTCTGCAGGGCCAGGTTTTCGCCTTCCAGCCCCGAACGCACGACCAGGCGACCGCTGGCCAGAAGCTGGATGCGGGAAGCATCCAGGAACGCGGCCGCACCCTCTTGTTCAATGCCCCAGACATTACCGTGAACGATGATCTTTTCAGCGAATGTTAGGCCGCCAACCGCTTCCGGCCCGCTCCAGACCAATGACTCCAGGCCGGGCTGGTAACTGAGTTCGGACTGGCGGCCGTCCTGCCGGAAAGAGACGGTCTGCCAGCCGCCATCGGCCCCGAACTCCAATTGATCCAAATCTCCCTCAACAAAAACCGCCACAACCTCTCCCTCGTCCTGCACCAGGTAGATCCCGGGCGGGATGGGGGCGTCGGAGGGTTCGAGGTTTAATTTTTCCCTGATCCGCCGCCAGTCGGGAACCGGATCACTCAAGCACAGTGTCTCGGCCAGCAGGCGCCCGTATGCGAAATCGACAGCCAGTTTGCCGATCAACGGCAACTGGACGCCCGGGTATTCCACCCCGCGGGCTGCCAGGTAGGCGGCCGGATCTTCGTCGATTGCCTTGTTAACCACCAGACCGAATTCTCCGGCCGGAATATTTCCCTTGAGCAGGTCCACGCCGGCCTGGCCGGCGGCCAGCAGCCGGCTGCCTTTTTTCTGCACCTCGATGCGGTTGAGGATGCGGATCAGGAAAAAATCCTCCTCGCTGCGCAGCGCTTGCAGGCTGAAATGGTTTTGGCTCAGGCAGTCGCCATTGCTTTGGTCGGGAAAAACCGTGTTATTGAAAAAATCGATTTCCGGCACGCTGAAAGCGTTCATATCCGCAGTAGTCAGTTTCTCCCGATATTGGTGAAGATCCAGTAAAAGCGTTTGTTCGAGGGCGGCTGCCGCCTGCCATTTGCCCTTGCGGGCGGCAATGATCTTGACGTGGAGATCCGAGTGGGTCAGCAGGGCCAGTCCGGAAACGGAAAGCAGCAGCACGAACAGCAGCGAAATCACGATGTTGCCCCGGCACGGCATGGTTACACCAGGTTGAGCAGAAAAATGTAGCCGCGGACCTGCTCTTTCTTGTTGACCTCGATGCGGTAGAGGACCGAATTGGCCTCCGGAAAGAAAGTTACATAGAAATCGCTGACCTCTTCCAGCAGGGGCTGAAAATTCCCCTTGTCGGCCTTTCTTTTCAAAGTACGTTGGGCCGGATAATACTTGTATTCGACTTTTTTCAGGACTACCACCGGGCTGTTGCGTCCGAAATCATTTTGCAGCGCGTTTTTCAAAACCAGGGCCCCGACCAGGCAATCCTTTATCTCATTGAGTTCCCATACACCGGCTGCCAGGTTGTAGATCAGTATGACCTTGTCCTTTTTGAAAAAATCGTTCTGATCGACCTTCAAGGTCTGCTGGCCGCACAAAGCGTTTTCCAGCAGCAACTCATCAGCCAGGCCGTATTCGCATTTGAAGGTTCCGGCCGTACTGGAAAAGCAGGAGAGGTTAAAAAATTGCCGGGCTTCCTGCAGGCGCATGCCGCATTTGTTCAGATCTGACTTGATGGTGTCCACGGTATGAAAGATCGCTTCCAGCCGTTCCTGGTTGCCGGTGATCTTCTTGGCCGCTTTGCCCGATTCCGTCGAATGGGCTATGATCACCGTCAGGATCCCCAACCCCAAAGACAGGGCGATCAGCATTTCAAGAATCCCGAATCCTTTAATCATTTTGTACCTCCTGGATAAATTTCGACTTGTAAAAAATCAGCGGCAGGGAATAATTCGCCGCCGCGGCCAGCAGATCGATGCGTTTCAAAAAAGCCCCGGCCGCTTCCACCCGCCAGCTGACCCTGAATTCCCGACTCTCCTGCCTGTGCTCTCCCTCCGCGAGTTCGGGTGCGGACAGAGACAAGGAAGAGAGATAGTTCTTGTAATAGTCCAGTTTTTCGATCAGGCGAAAACGCATCAGCGAATTCCTCCCTTGAGCCAGGGCGAAAACCGTGACACGGGCACTGAACAGGACCGCCAGCAGCACCAGAGTCATTGAGACCAGCGTTTCGATCAAAGTGAAGCCTTTATTCATTTTTTCCTCCTGGCAAAAGTGATTCAAGTTCCTTGCCAAGCTTGGATATTTCTTTCGAATGGCTCTGCCACAGGGTTTTTGCGTTTGAGTCTGCACTTGACCTGATATTAAATGTTTACATTATGATTTTATTTCGTATATTTATGTTTACTTTGCCACAAGATTTAAAAATCCGCAGAAAGTCTAAAATAGCCACAATATAGGCAATCTACAGTACTTATGCCCTGGCTGCGAGGATTTGGCAGCAATCCTGATTGAGCTTGAGCAGGAGGTCAACATGACAAAAACCAACAAACTTCTCACCCTGCTGGTCATCCTGGCGATGGCCGCAGTTTCCACAGTTTCCCTCGGCGCGGCCGAAAAACAGGCAGCGGCCGGCGGCAACAAGCTCATCAACATCAACAGCGCCGACGCCGGCCAGCTGGTCAAGCTGCCGCAGGTCGGTCCCAAGATGGCGCAGCGCATCCTGGACTTCAGGAAAAGCAACGGCAATTTCAAGCGCGTCCAGGACCTATTGAAGGTCAAGGGCATCGGCGAAAAGATATTCGCCAAGCTGCAGCCGCTGATCACCATTTGAAAACTGGCGGGAGGGGGAGCCGCAAGGCCCCCCTCACGCTAACAGGAGGAAAACATGGAAGAGAAAATCAAGGAACTGAACCTGCTGCTGCTTTTTCTAACCGGCTGGGAGGAGGACTCGCGCCAAAAACAGGGCGAAAAAGTCTTCTGCACCTGGAATGGCTATAGTTTTAAAATCCTGAACCAGCTCACCGACGAAAAAATGATCGTCCAATTCAAGGACAAAAAGCTGGTGCTTTTGACCGAATCAGGCAAACAACTGGCCGAAAAACTCAAAACGCAATACCTGAACTGATCCTCACCCCCTTGTCCCCTTTCCTGGAGGCGCGGTCTGCCGCGCCTCTTTTTTTATTTTATTGCGTAGGGGCAGGCCTCCATGCCTGCCCGTTCACATCAACGGTCAGGTTGGGGAAAAGAGAAGATGGGCGGACACGGAGGTCCGCCCCTACGGATAATGAAATCAAAATTGGATATTCGCGGTAGACGTACGATTCGTCTAAAAGGATGGAATTATTCCTCACCTGGATGGTACTTTATCACTCTTTGTGTCCAAGGGAGAGAATCCTTGCTCGGGAAAATTGCAAATGGCAAAATGGCCCTGTTCCCATCGGGTATGATGATCAACCAGACTTGGTCGGGAATGGGCTTGTATTTCCCGGATCTCATCATAGATCAATTTGTGGTCATGCCGAATCATGTTCACGGGATCCTTGGTCTTCACGTAGGGGCAGGCCTCCGTGCCTGCCCATCCGAAATAGCAACCTTATTGGGACAAGGAGATCCAGGGCGGACATCCGCCAGGCGAACCACCGGCGGATCCGCCCCTACGGAATCTCGCTTATCCCTATACAATATTATCAGGCAATTTAAGACATGGACCACAAATCTATATTCAAAAAACGTATTTTTAAACAACTGGCCAGAATTCCACAAACGTCTCTGGCAACGCAATTATTATGAGCATATCATCCGCAACAATAGAGAATTGGACCAAACCCGGGAATACATTCGTAACAATCCGGCCGATTGGAAAATCGATGACGATAACCCGAATATGTTTCTGTAGGGGCAGGCCTCCGTGCCTGCCCTTCCGGATTGACAAAGGGAATGGAACGAAAAGCACAGGGCGGACACAGAGGTTCGCCCCTCCAGATTCGTTATGATCACCGTTCGTGATTCAGCACGCGGAAGCGGCGTTCCAGGCGGTGGCCATCCTCGTCGATGAGCACCAGCAGGTGTTCACCGGGCCCGGGGTTCAGCGCCACCTGGTGAAAATGGCGGGTGGCGGTCAGATAGCGCTCGTCCAAATGCCAGAAAATAGCGGTTTCGCGGCGGCGATGGATGGCTTCGAAAATCACCTGGCCGGGTTTGCCGTCCAGATCGATCGGAATAAAAACCGCTGTTTTCACGTCCGGATAGACCAGACTCATGACCTGTCGTCCCGACTCGGCCTGGAAAAAATCGGAACAATCCTTGCGGAAAGGTGGCAGGGTGCGGTATTCGGGGTGGTAGCGGCGGTAATAGTATTCCTGCACCGGCGGCAGGACGAACCATGTTTCATGGACCATGGACGCGGGCGATTCGCAGCTGGAATCAACTCTATAGCGCCTCGTTTCGTCCAGGTGCACCAGCCGGTGATAGGGACAGACCTGCTGGAAGTGACTCTCGACCGGCATGCTGACGCTCACGGCCGGACAGAATTCACCGGCCAGGAAACCGGAATCACGGCAGACCTTGATCTCTTTCAGCCAGAGCCTTGGGGCCGTGATCGAACCGCCCGTGTCAAGCGCCTGCAGGACCTCGAAAAGGACCGGGGCGGCCGTGGACAAGCCGGTCAGGTCTGGATTACCCTCGCCGTCGGCATTGCCGGCCCAGATGCCGACCGTGAAGCCCGGCGTCACTCCAACCGCCCAGGCGTCACGCAGGCCGAAGCTGGTCCCGGTTTTCCAGGCCACCCACTTTGAAGAGGAGAACTGCTTCCAGAAGCCCTCCTGTTCGGGGCGGTTCACCTCGGTCAGGGCTTCCAGGGCAAGGTAGGCGGCGGCCGGACCCAGGTCGCTCATCCTCGACTGCCGGGGAGCGTCGACCTGCAGCAGGCGGACCTCGCGCCTTTGCCCCGCGTCGCCCAGCGCCAACTGGGCCAGGCCGGCGTATAACCCGGTGACCTCGTAGAGCGTCGCCTCGGCGCCGCCGAGGACCAGCGTCAGACCGTAGCCGCCGGGGGAGCGGCTGAGAGTGGTGAGGCCCCATTTTTTCAGCAAGTTGTAGAAACGGGGGATGCCGAACTGTTGCAGCATGCGGATGGCGGGGATGTTCAGTGACCAGGCCAGCGCGTCGCGCGCCGGCACGGCGCCGCGGAAGCGCCGATCGAAATTCTCGGGCACGTAGCCGGAGAAATGGGCCGGGGTATCGGCAACCAGGGTCATGGGGGTCAGCCCCCCCTCCTGAAGCATGGCGGCGTAGAGGAAGGGTTTGAGGATGCTGCCGGTGCTGCGCGGACAGCGGAGCAGGTCCATATCCTGCCCGTGATCGGCCCGGGAATCACGGCGGACGTTGCCTACATAGGCTACGACCGTTCCCTGGCGGTTGTCGACGACCAGGGCGGTGAGGTTGCGGATGTTGCCGGCCAGCAGCCTGTCGCCATTGGCCTGGACGATCCGGGCCAGGGTGCCCTGCAGGCCGGGGCGGATGAAGGAGAGGAACAGCCGCTCCTTGGGCTGCTGCGCCGCCAAAGTGTCGAGCAGGTGGGGCGCCAGCCGCGGCACCGCCCGCATCCCCCCGGGCAAGGGCTCGGCCTGCGCCAGGGAAAGTTCCAGGCGGGAGAGGAACCTCCGCTGCGACAGGCGCCGCAGGAGCCGGTCGCGCTTTTGCTTCAAGAGCCGGCGGTTCTTCTCGCCCGCAATAAGCTTGGGATCGTTGGGCAGGACCGCCAGGAAGGCCGCCTCTGCCCAACTCAGGACCTCCGGGCCGCGGTCGAAATAGAACCATGACGCAGCGTCGATGCCCACGATATTTCCCCCGAAGGGGGCGTTGGCGGCATGCAGGTCCAGGATCTGCTTTTTCGAGTAGGAAAGCTCCAATCGCAGGGCCAGGATCATTTCCCGGATCTTTTCCAGGTAGGTGCGGCGCGGGTTCTTGCGGGCGATGCGCACCACCTGCATGGTTAGGGTGCTGCCGCCGCTGACGATGCGGCCGCTTTTAATATTCGCCCACATGGCCCGGGCGATCGCACCCAGGTCGACCCCGCCATGCCGGAAAAAACGGCGATCCTCATACTGGAGCAACGCCTGGAAGAACCGCTTCGGGACCGATTCCATCCTTGGAAAACGCCATTGCTCGTCGGCTGCCAGGCGGGCGCCCAGCAGCCTGCCGTCCGCTGCAAACAAGACCGGGCAAAGCGGATCATTAAAAAGGAGGCGCGGCAAAGCCAGCCAGAAAAGCACGGAAAGGACGAGCAGAAATGCGCTCAGGAGCAGGAGGGCCTTTTTGCGCTTGCGAAAGAAAACGCTCACCGAGTGATTTCCACCCATTTCCCGGTGCTGTTGGCGTGGAAAGACCTATCATACATGGACTCTACGGATAGCCCCGGCTGGTAGAAGCGACCGCCGTACGAGGCGTTGAGCACTGCCGTAAAGGTCTTCTTGGCGCCCGCGCCCAGTCGGAAATAGGTGAGGATGCGGTCATCACGGACATCCTGGTAATCGAAATAGCCGCCGGCCGGTTCGTCGGTGAACAGGCGCGGGTTGGCGATCTGACAGCCGGCGGGGACGATGTGGGTCAGGGCCAGGTTGCTCAGCGACTGCTTGCTGAGGTTGGTGATGTCCACCTTCACCTGGAAATCTCTCCCCTGGGTGAGGCTGGCCGTGTCCAGCGCAACCCCGTTCAGGTCCTGGTAGGACACCTGCAGGCGCAGGTTGTTTTCATGCGCCTGCTCTCCGCCGGCAGGGGGTATGCCGGCGATGGCGGCGGTCACGTACAGCCGGCCTTCGCCCGGGTTGGCGACCGTCAGCGTGCGCTCCCTGGCGGTGAAGGGGGAATATTCCTGCTGGAAGAAGGGGACGACGGCCTCTACCTCCCTAGGCGCCTCGCCCTGCCAGCCCGCCTTGAAGCGGAAGGGCTTGGCCGGAGAGCCCCCGTAATAGGCGGCGATGGCCATGAGGGCGTAGGCGGTTTCCTGGGTGGAATACCAGGTGTCGCTGGCCATGACCCCGACGATCTCGTCAAGGAATTTCCTGGCGCGGCCGGGCTGGCCAATGTGCACCAGCGTGCGCACCATGACGGCCTTATCGCGGAAATCGGAGCCGAAGGTGCGGCTGTCCTCGCGGTATTTCGCGACCTGCCACGTGCATTTCCGCAGCAGGTCTTCGGCGGCCTCGCCCTGGCCGCTGGCCTGGAACGCCCCGGCCAAAAGTACGGCGGCGGCGCTCTCCAGCCCGGTGCTTTCCCGCAAACGATTCATGGCCCCCAGGTCGGCCGCCCCGGCCAAGGCCAGGGTGTACAGTCGGAAAGCCTGGACCAGGCGGCCCTGCTCCGGACCCGCGGTCCAGGAATTGGCCAGCGTTTTTTGATGTTTCTTCCAGGGATCAAGCATGGTGACCGGGACCCTGTACCCGAGGCGGGAGGCCTCCAGCAGAAAATAGCCGGCATAAGCCGATGTCCAATGATGGACCTCGTATTCACCCGGCCAGTACGAGAACCCGCCATTGGGCGCCTGGAAGCTACGCATTTTTTCGATAGCCGTGGCAATAAATGTTTCGACCTTTTTTTGCTGCCCGGCGTCCAGCTTTATCAGGTATTTCAGGTAGAGCTGCGGGAAGGCGGTGGAGAGGGCCTGCTCCAGGCAGCCGTGGGGATAGCGGATCAGGAACTGCAGCCGCTTCTGCAGGTTGAAGGGAGGCAGCATCGAGTACTCCAGGGTCACATCGTTGGTCCCCTTCAGTCCGAACGCCTTGATCGCGATTTGGCGCGACTCACCGGGCGGCACTTCGGTGTGCAGCGTCTCCAGGATTCGCGGATTGGCGGCCAAGATGGGGATAGCGGTACGGCTTTCGGCCTTGCGCGATCCGGCCGTCGCCTTGATATAAACGGAGCCCTGGCCAACACCCGTGCTCACGGTCACGGGGAAGAAGACGATCTCGTCTCCCGGCTTCGTGAATTCGATGACCTTGATCTTTGGCCCGTCCACCAGAAACCGGTCGCCAGCGTCGATCTGGACTTGCACCTTGCGAATGCCGGCATGGCTGACGAAGACCGAGACGGGGAGATCGAAGGTCTCGCCCGGCCGGACGACCCGCGGCAGGGTGGGGAGGATCATCAGGTCCTGGCGCACCGGCACCGATTGCTCCGCCACGCCGAAGGCCCCGTCGCGGCCGGCCACGGCCATGACCCGCACTGCCCCTACATACTGCGGCATGAGGAATTTGTGTTCCGCTGTTTTCCCGGCTTCCAGAGAGAAAGGCCCGGCGAAAAGCACCACCGGCGGGAAACGCCGCTGTTTTTTCTCGGAGCCGGAGGCGGCGCCTTCTTCATCGCCGCCCAGGGCCAGCAGGCGCGAAAGATCGGCGCCATAAGCTTCGGCAATATCGTCAAAGAGGTCCCAGGTGAGGACTCCCAGGGCCTCGCGGTTGTAGAACTTCCTGCGCAGGTCGGGAGCGGCGTAGCGCGTCAGCCCCAGCAACCCCTCGTCGACCACGGCCAGGGTGTAGGTCATGGCCCGCCCTGACTTTTCCTCCACCCCGACCTTGAACTCCTGCAGGGGCTTCAACTCGCCGGCCACCTTGACCAGCGGCTCCAGCCGGGTGCGCGGGTTCTCCACCATGACCGGGATGACGCCGTACAGGCGGATGGGGGTGTCGCTCTTCTTGCCCGAGTGGGGCTGCAGCAGGGTGACGTGAACATAGATGTTGGGGCTCATGCTCTCGTCAAGCTCTATCTCAAAGCGGTTTTCGCCGGCCTTGGTGCTCACCCACATCTGTTTCAGTATGCGAGAGTTGTTCTCCAGCGAGACCAGCGCCCGCCCCTGGGGGGCGTCGGGGAGGAAGATGGTCGCCTTTTCCCCAACTTGGTAGCGCTCCTTATCGGCGCTGAAGTTGAGCCGCGTGGCGCCGCTGCCCTTCTCCTCCCTGGCGCGGCCCGCCCAACCCGGCCAGTCGATGTAGATGGCCTTGCCGGCAGCGTGGCCGCTCTGCGGATCGACCACGCGCACCAAATAACGGCCCCACTGCGGGTACTTGATCTGGAATTTCCACTGCCCGCTGCCGTCGTGGGTCGCGACCTCGCCCTTCAGCAACGGGACATGACTTGTGTTGGCGATGTACTGGGCCAGCGAGTCGCCGCTCCTGTCCCACCACCACTTCCATTCGACCTTGTAGAGGCCGACCTCCAGCTTGTCACTGGAGACGGGTTTGCCCTCGGGATCGACGGTAACGATCTGCAGGAGATGCTCCTGGTCGGTGAGCAGCATGCCGCGCATCTCGTCGCCCTTGGGGACGCGGATGCCGACGAAGCTTTTATAGGGGTAAAAAGGCAGGGTCACAGCGTCGCTCGAAAAATCGCCGCTCTCCTCGAAGACGCGGACCGTGAACTGGGCGTCCATCATCCCCGGCGCCGCCTCCTCCATCTCGAGTTTGATGGGAAAGCGGGCAATACCATTGGCGTCCAGCCGGCCGTCGGCGACCTTTTGCTCGGAGGCGGTGACCACACGGGCCGGGTCATCGAAGACGTAGTCGGGCCAGCGCGGGAAGCTGGTGGGCCGCGGCGCCAGGCGCACCCTGGCGTCGAACTTCAGGTTGGCGGCCACGGCCCCGTGCAGCCACTGGCTGCGGAGTGCAGCTTCCGCCGGCTTTTCCTTGACCAGTTTTTCCGTCCCCGGTTGGAAATCGATCTTCAGGCGGTTGGGAACCACGGTCTCGACCTTCACATTCTGCTCGAAAGTGAGGCCGCCGACCAGCACCCTGGCCTTCCAGTTGCCGGTCGGGGCCGCTTCGGCCGTGCGCAGGCGGAAGGAATGGAAGGCGTCAAGCGACCGGGCCGGTTTGCTGGTCTGGATCAGTTGCCCCTTGGGGTTGTACAGCTCGAGGAGCACCGGGTGCTCGGCGGGCAGCTTGTGCTCGCGGTCGAAGAGGACGAACGTCAGGTACAGGTCGTCGCCGGGGCGCCAGACGCCCCGTTCGCCGTAAATGGCCCCCTTGATTCCCTTCTGTACTTTTTCGCCGCCCACGTCGAAATGGCTCGTCGCCAGGGCGCCCTCCTTGCTCAGGCGCAGATATCCCCTGTCCTTCCCCTGCGTGGCCTCTATGAAGAAGGGCTGGCCGGGGAGCCCCAGGGTGAGGAACCCCGATCCGTCGCTGCTGCCTTCGCCGAGCAGCTGGTTCTGGAAATTGAAAGCGCGGACCAGGACCCCGGCCAGGGGCTCGGCTGTGCGAATGTCGGTCGTGACCACGTGCAGGTCGAAGCCATCACCGCGCTTGGCCACCAGGCCGATGTTCGAGGCCAGGAAGTTGCGGGCCTGGACCGCTCCGTTGTTGAAGCGCGGGTTGTAATAGGCATCTTTACAGGGATCGTTGCGGTCGGCCCAGCCGTCCCTTCCCTCTTCGTAATAATAATCGTAGGAGTAGTCCCAATTGGAATAATCCCGGTAGGAGACATCGTCCTGGTTCTGCAGGGAGGGTTCTGGGACCGGCGCATCGTTGTTGGTGCAGGGATAGGCCGAGTTGCCGCGGTTGAAGGAGAGGGTAATGCGGAAAAGGCTTCCCGGGTTCTCATTCAGAAGTTGGGTCACGTCCAGGCTGTAGCGGCGCCAATTGCCCGTGTCCCCGGCTTGGTCGGTGAGGGGCACGGTCTTGCGCCACAGGAAACGGCCGACCATGGAGAGCCTTTCCCTGCCTTCCAGGTTGTTCTGCTGGAAAAACTGCGCCATATTGTTCTGGAAGATTTGGAACGCCGTCACCTGGATGGATCTGAGGCTGACCGCTTCGAAGGGAATGGTCAGCTTTTCCTTTTCGGGGAGGATGACGCCCTTGCCCACGAAACGGACCTGCGGCGACAGCCGCTGGAAGGCCAATGTCCGCGTGAGACGCTTCTCCAACCTGCGGTCGTTGAAATTGCGAACGCCGGGGTTGACGCTGACGTCGACCGAAGCGTCGAAGCCCTTGTTGGAATAGACGCGGACCACGTTGTTGTCGATCTCGAAGGTGGGCTCGTGCCCCGGTATGGTGATCAGACCCTTCAGGTTCTGGTTTTTTTTCAGAGGGTCGGAAAAGCGCAGCAGGACACACATGGCCGGCTCGAGGACCGCCTCGGCCTCCAGAAGGTCGAATTGGCCCAGCGAAGGCACATCGACCTGGCGCGAGCCTTTCTGCTCGGAGCCGACCGGAGAACCGTCCCATTTCACCTCGACTAGGCTGGGCTGCTCCTGACGCTGAATGTCCCGGATGACAAAGCTGTGGCTCCGCCCTTCGTTCTCGTGCGCCCAGTCGATGGCCAGGGCCGTCCCCGCATGGCGGGCGGAGAGGATCTTTTTGACGGCAACGCCCTCCTGTCTGTCGCGGCTGGTCAGTATGCCGCGCAGCAGGAACCGGTTTGGCGATATCTCGTCGAGTGGAGCGAGCCCTTCCAGGTCGATCGCCAGCGACTCGCGGATCACCGAAAAAGTGAACTCGAAGCGCGCATAAGCTCGGGGCAGGCTCATGAATTTGCGGATATGCAAAACGGCGCGGTAGCGGCTGCCCGGAACCAGTTCCCGGTCCGGGGTGAAGACCAGCTCCCGGGGGGACCGCCATTCTGTTTTGCCGGAAAGGGCCGGGTTGAATTCCAGGTAGTCTTCGAGCTCGGCCGGATCCCGGCCCTCAGTGCCGACGTTGCCTACGAAGAGGACGCGGACCTGAGCTTTCCGGGAAATGTCCCCGGAGGTATAGGTGCTGATATAGCGGTACCACGCCTGGTCCTGTGGACTTTTGGCCTTTTTGCAGGACAACTGGAAAAACGTGACCCAAAAAAGTCCCAGCAAAACCATGGTTCCGAGTTTTTTCATGCGTCCCCTCCTCATGTAAAGGGAAAATATATCATAAAAATCAATAAAATAAATCACAATCGAAAAACACGGCCGGAAGCCGCAGGGAAAAACAAACTGCTTCCTTGTGAAAGCGGCGAATTAATTTACAAAGAGCAGGACAACCCCCAACAAGGCGATCATGGTTCCGATAATTGCCCGGGGAGTGATTTTTTCTTTGAAGAGGAAAAAAGACACCGGCAGCAAAATTACGGGAGTGAGGGACATCAGGGTGGAGGCGACGCCGATAGAGGCGTGGGCGATGGCCACCAATGACAAAATAACCCCCAGGACCGGTCCGGTCAGCGAACCGGCGGTGATCTGCAACAATGCGGTTTTGTCTTTCATCCTGGCCAGGTGGGAACGAAGTCTTCCCTGGATGAGGCCGAGAAGCACCAGGACCAGCAGAAACGTTTTTTTCCACATGGCAAACCTCCGCTTCTTTTGTTTTTCGCGGACTTTAGGGACCAAGGCGCGTTTTTTGCCGCTCACCTGAAAAACAACAATCTTTTTGGAAGCGCAGCTCCATGATTTCACTTTCCAAGCGCTCCATCAGGCAGGCGCGATTCAGCAACAGCCCCTCAATGTCCGTATCATGATCATGGTATGAAAACCCGGATAAACAGTCAACAGCCGATTGGGAGCAGCCAATATCGATAGCTAACCCAGTCGCCTTCTTCACCTTTTCATAAACCCTCCCCATGGCCTTCACCGACATACTCGAAGATGTCTTCGATCCCGGCCTTGAACACCCCGGCAATGCGGAAGGCCAGGGCCAACGAAGGGACGTAGCGGCTCTGCTCCATGAGGATGATGGTCTGGCGCGTGCAGCCGGCCCGGTTGGCCAGCTCTTCCTGGGTCATTTCGCCGGCATCAAAGCGATAGCGGCGGATCTTGTTGCGGATCTCAGCCTTGGCCATGGCCTGACGCCTTTTTGCTAGTTGTTTTCACCTGGGGGTTATGCTAATATTTTGGCTTATTCAAGCGACATGCTGCAGCCCGGGAGGCTATAGACGCTATGGCACATTTCAATCTGAAAAAAGGCCTGAATCTGCCGCTGAGCGGTGTTCCCCAAGAAACTCTGCAAGACGGAGCGCCACTCAGTCACGCGGCTCTGGTGGGCAGCGATTTCAGCGGACTTAAAGTCCGCTTGCTTGTGGCCGCAGGCGATCGTGTCAAGCGGGGGCAAGCGCTGCTGGCTGATAAAACCCATCCCGAAATTCTTTATCCCTCACCGGGAGGCGGCGTGGTCGAATCGATTAATCGCGGCCAGCGCCGGGCGCTGTCGTCAGTGGTTATCAAGCTGGACGCCCAAGAGGAAGTGCTTTCCTTTGCAGCATGCAGCGATGCACGAATCGCTGCTCTGAGCGCTGAGGAAGTGAAGGAACGCTTGCTCAAGTCCGGAGCCTGGACCGCTTTGCGACGCCGCCCCTTTGCCAAGATACCGTCGCCAACCGAGATTCCAGCGGCACTTTTTGTCAACGCCCACGACAGCCAGCCTCTGGCCCCAGCCAACGAAGAGATCCTGACCCGACAGGGGGCGTTTTTTTACAGCGGCCTGAGTGTTCTACGTCGCCTCTTTGCTGGTCCGATTTATGTGTGCAGTTCCCCTAAATGGACCCAGACACTACCGCCTTTGCCCAATCTCCACCACGCAACCTTCAGTGGACCGCATCCGGCCGGAAACGTAGGCACCCATATTCATTTTCTTCATCCCGCTGATAAAAGTCGTTTGGTTTGGTACCTTGATCTTCATGATCTGCTGTCCATCGGCCATTTGTTTGTCAAAGGCAGCTGGCCGGTCGAACGCGTCATTGCCCTGGGCGGCCCTGGCGTCAAGTCGCCGCGCCTGCTGCTCACCCGCCTGGGAGCAAATCTGGATGAACTCCTGGTGAATGAACTGAAGCCAGGTCCCTTGCGGATCATTTCGGGTTCGGTCCTGTCGGGGCGTACGGCTGCAGGAGCTGAGGGATTTCTTGGTCGTTACCACCAGCAGGTTACGGTTCTGACTGAAAATTTCAAGCGTTCTTTTCTCGGTTGGGCCAATCCATTTCCGCGTCGGCTTTTTTCGCTCAAACGGGTGGTGCTTGGTGCTTGGTTTCCTGCCAGGCCGAGGGAGATGACCACCAGCCGCAATGGCGGACTGCGGGCCATGGTTCCCTCGGGTTCCTATGAGAAGGTGATGCCACTCAAACTAATGCCCACTTTTCTGTTGCGGGCCTTGCTGGCCAAGGATATTGATGATGCCGAGGCCCTTGGCTGCCTGGAACTGGCCGAGGAAGACTTGGCACTCTGTTCATTCGTCTGCCCCTCAAAAATCGAGTATGGTGCGGTATTGCGGGAAATGTTGGACCTCATTGAGAAGGAAGGATAACATGCTGCGCAAATGGCTTGATCGACTCGACCCCCATTTTGCCAAAAATGGCAAGCTCAAAGGGTGGTTTCCCCTCTACGAAGCCATCGACGCATTCCTCTACAACACCAATAGTGTTACCAAGGGCTCTCCGCATGTGCGCGATGCCCTGGATCTCAAGCGGATGATGACCACCGTGGTCATCGCCCTCGGGCCGGCAGTTCTATTCGGTCTATACAATATCGGTTATCAGGTGAACCGCGTGCTGGCCGCAGCTGCCGAAGGTGTGTCACTGCCTTGGCAGATGAAGCTGGCGGCGCTACTGGGCATCACACCGGCGACCATCTGGGGAGCGGTGCTGGTCGGTGCCATCTATTTTATACCGGTTTATATCGTGTGTATGGCAGTTGGCGGAGCCTGGGAAGTTTTGTTTGCCGTGGTCAGAAAACATGAGGTAAACGAAGGTTTCATGGTCACCGGCCTGCTCTTCCCTTTGATCCTGCCGCCCACCATCCCCTTGTGGCAGGTAGCCGTCGGTGTTTCCTTTGGTGTGGTCATTGGTAAGGAAGTGTTCGGTGGTGTGGGCATGAATATACTCAATCCCGCTTTGACCGCCCGGGTCTTTCTCTTTTTTGCCTATCCTTTGCAGATCTCCGGTGATGCCGTGTGGATTGGCCTCGATGGGGTCAGCTCGGCAACTCCCCTGGCCAGGGCCGCTGAAGCCTTTCCGCAACTGGGAACCTCATGGTGGGATGCCTTTTGGGGTTTCATCCCCGGTTCCATGGGTGAGACTTCGACCTTTGCCTGTCTGCTCGGAGCTTTGGTGTTGATTGTCACCGGTATTGGCTGTTGGCGCATCATGATGGCCATTCTGACAGGGATGACCGGCCTGTCACTACTGCTCAATCTCATCGGCAGTACCAGCAATCCCATGTTCGCCATGCCGCCTTGGTGGCATCTGGTGCTGGGGGGCTTTGCCTTCGGGGCGGTCTTCATGGCCACCGATCCGGTCAGCGCCGCCATCAGCAATACCGGCAAGTGGATCTATGGCTTGCTCATTGGGGCGATGGTGGTCATGATCCGTGTTCTCAATCCAGCCTTCCCCGAGGGCATGATGCTGGCCATTCTTTTTGGAAATGTGTTTGCACCTATTATCGACAAGCTTGTGGTAATGCGCCATATCAAGCAGAGGCGGTCAAGATATGAAGAACGATAGTATCAAACGGACGGTGCTGGTCGCTCTGGCCCTCTGTGTGGTCTGTTCCATTCTGGTATCGACGGCGGTGGTGGTTTTGCGCCCGCAGCAGGATGAAAATCGCCGCATCGAGCAATTGAAGAACATTCTCATTGCCGCTGGCCTTTATACGCAGGACAGTGAAGTGATCGGTCGCTATAACGAAACCATCCGCCGCATTATGATCAAACTCTCCAGTGGACAGAAAGCCGAGGCAGAAGTTGTTGCCGCCGGATTGTCCCCGGAACGGTACGACATAAAGGAAGCAGCTCAGAAAACGCCCAGCAGCGAATCGATCGCCGCCGTTGATGATCTGGCTGGGATTAAGCGCCGCCCCAAATGGGTCAATGTCTACCTTATTACAGACGCTGGACAGGTTCGTGGTGTGGTCCTGCCGGTCTTTGGTAAGGGACTGTGGTCAACCATGTATGGTTTCATAGCCCTGGATATCGATCTGAAGACGGTGAATGGTTTCACCTTTTACGAACATGGCGAAACTCCGGGTCTTGGTGGTGAAGTGGATAATCTACGCTGGAAGGCACTTTGGCCGGGTAAACAATTGAGCGACGAGGGCGGTGTCTACCGTCTGAAGGTTATCAAGGGCAAGGTGGACGCCAGCAAACCGGAGCAGAAATTATACATGGTGGATGGTCTTTCCGGTGCCACTTTGACCACCCGCGGCGTGGATAATCTGCTGCGTTACTGGCTGGGTGAAAAGGGCTATGCTCCGTTCTTTGCACGCCTGCGCCAGGGAGAGTTCAATGAGCAGTAAACTGAGGAAAGTGTTGCTCGATCCGATCTTCAACAACAATCCCATCACCTTGCAGGTGCTGGGCATCTGTTCGGCGTTGGCGGTCACCTCTAAACTTGAAACGGCGATTGTTATGTCCCTGTCGGTGACACTGGTGGTGGCGTTCTCCAACCTAGCCATCAGCGCTATTCGCGATTACATCCCGGCCAGCATCCGCATCATCGTCGAGATGACCATCATCGCTTCGCTGGTCATCGTCGCCGACCAGTTGATCCGGGCCTACTTTTTCGGGGTCAGTAAACAGTTGTCGGTGTATGTCGGTCTGATCATAACAAACTGCATCATCATGGGACGCGCCGAGGCCTATGCCCTGAAGAACCCACCCTGGCAGAGTTTTCTCGACGGTTTCGGGAATGGTCTTGGCTACAGCTTCATCCTTTTGAGTGTCGCGTTTGTGCGCGAATTGATCGGATCGGGAAAACTATTCGGCATGACCATCTTAGCGGCCAAGAACGATGGCGGCTGGTATCTGCCCAATGGACTGTTTTTGGTTCCAGCCAGTGCCTTTTTTCTGATCGGCCTGATGATTTGGGCTTTCCGCACCGTTAAGAAAGAACAAGTGGAAGAGGAATAACATGCTGGAACATTATCTCAGCCTCTTTATCAAATCGATTTTCATCGAAAACATGGCTCTGGCTTTTTTCTTGGGCATGTGTACCTTTCTGGCCGTGTCCAAAAGGGTCGAGACCTCCCTTGGCTTAGGTGTGGCCGTGGTTGTCGTGCAAGCCATTACCGTGCCGGTCAACAACCTCATCTACAACCATGTGTTGAAAGCCGGTGCCCTGGAATGGATGGGCTTTGGCGAACTTGATTTGACCTTTTTAGGGCTCATCACCTATATCGGCGTTATTGCCGCCATTGTTCAGATTTTGGAGATGACCTTGGACAAATATTTCCCGGCGCTTTATAACGCCTTGGGCATCTTTCTACCCTTGATCACTGTCAACTGTGCCATCTTAGGCGGTTCACTCTTGATGGTTGAGCGCAACTACACTTTTGGCGAAAGCGTGGTCTACGGCTTTGGTTCAGGTATAGGTTGGGCGCTGGCCATCGTTGCCCTGGCCGGCATCCGTGAAAAGATGAAATACAGCAATGTCCCGGCTGGACTGCGGGGCTTGGGCATCACCTTCATCACCGCTGGCCTGATGGCCCTGGCCTTCATGCTCTTTTCCGGAATTCAATTGTAGAGGTAAAGATGAGTGGAACGGCTCTGATTCTTTCCGGTGTTGTCATGTTCACCGGGATTGTGCTCTCCCTGGTGACGGTCATCCTCTATGCCAAGTCGAAGCTTGTTGAAAGCGGCGAAGTTACCGTGGTCATCAACGACAGCCCCGATCATACCCTCAAGGTGAATGCCGGCGCCAAATTGCTGAATACCCTGGCTGAGCAAAAGATTTTCGTCTCATCGGCCTGCGGGGGTGGCGGCACCTGCGGCCTGTGCAAGGTCATGGTTCATGAAGGGGGAGGCGATGTGCTCGCCACCGAAAAATCACTGCTCAAACGGCGTGAAATTCGAGTCGGTATGCGTCTTGCCTGCCAGGTACCGGTCAAACAGAATATGCGCATCGAAATTGATCCGGAAGTCTTCGATGTCAAACGTTGGGAGTGCACGGTGCGCTCCAACCATAATGTGGCCACTTTCATCAAGGAGCTGCTGCTTGAGCTTCCGGCCGGTGAAGATGTTCATTTCCGAGCCGGTGGTTTTATACAAATAGAGGCTCCCACCCATGTGCTTGAATATAAGGAATTTGATGTGGAAGCGGATTACCGCGACGACTGGGATCGCTTCAATATGTGGCGCTATTGTTCGCAGGTCGACGAGACGGTGACCAGGGCCTATTCTATGGCCAACTATCCCGACGAGAAGGGCATCATCATGCTCAACGTGCGCATTGCTTCGCCGCCGCCGCAAAAGCCCGCTGCCCCTCCCGGCCAAATGTCATCCTACCTCTTTAACCTTAAGCCAGGCGACAAGGTTTTCATTACGGGTCCATATGGTGAATTCTTCGCCAAAGATACCCCGAATGAGATGGTCTTCATCGGTGGCGGCGCGGGCATGGCCCCGATGCGTTCGCACATTTTCGACCAACTCAAGCGCCTGGGCAGCACGCGCAAGATAAGCTATTGGTACGGAGCACGCAGCTTACGCGAACTCTTCTATCAAGAGGATTTCGATCAACTGGCGGCGGAGTTCCCCAATTTCAGCTGGCATCTTGCTTTGTCCGATCCGCTAGCGGAAGACAACTGGACGGGCCATAAGGGTTTCATTCACCAGGTGCTCTTTGAACAATACCTCAAGAATCACCCCACTCCTGAAGATTGTGAATATTACATTTGCGGGCCTGCATTGATGTTGGCCGCGGTCTTGAACTTACTCGACGATCTGGGCGTGGAGCGTGAGAATATTCTTTACGATGATTTTGGATGAACGGATGAAAAGAAATACACTTAATATATTTTTATTTCTGGGTTTTGCTCTGCTGTTGGTTTCGGCTTGTAAAAAGACAGCTCCGTTAAGCTCTGATTTGGCTGAGTTTCATGGTCCCACCATGGGTACCACCTATACGGTCAAGACAGTTCTGACACAGCCACTTGCTCAGGAACAGATCAAGGGACGTATCGACGAGACCTTGAAGCGGGTCAACAAGCTCATGTCCACCTACGACCCCGAATCGGAACTTTCGCGCTTCAACCGTGCCGCAGGCCAGGTCTGGTTCGCCATCGCCCCTGAGACCCATCGTGTTTTCAAGGTGGCTGTGGAGATCGGCCAGTTAAGCGGCGGCGCCCTCGATATCACCGTTGGCCGCCTGGTCAATTTATGGGGCTTTGGTCCGGAGCATCGTCGCGGCACCCTGCCGGCGCCTGAGACTTTGGCTGCGGCCATGGAACTGACCGGGTTGCAGCGCTTGCAACTCCAGGACGAACCCCCGGCCATTTGCAAGGAAAAAGCCGGGGTTTATTGCGATCTTGCCGCTGTGGCCAAAGGCTACGCTGTCGACCTGGTGGCCGAGGCTCTGGCCGGGCTAGGCATCTCTGCCTACATGGTTGAGGTGGGGGGAGAGGTGCGGGCTGCGGGCAAACGTCCAGATGGGCAGTTCTGGCACATCGGTGTGGCCGTTCCCGACGGTTCGCAACAAGTCTCACGCATCATCAATATCGGCGATATGGCCATGGCCACCTCTGGTGACTGTCAAAACTATTACGAAATAGATGGCAAGCGCTACTCGCATACCATCGATCCACATCTGGGGCGTCCGATCGAGCACAATCTGGCCTCGGTCACCGTGCTTCATCCCAGCTGCCTGGAGGCCGACGCCTGGGCCACCGCCCTGAACGTCTTGGGACCCGATGAAGGCATGGCTCTGGCTGAGAAACAAAAGTTGCCTGTCTTGTTCATCATACGTGAGCCAGAAGGCTTTGTCGAACGGCGTAGCACGGCCATGAAGGCCTATATCAAGGATTGAAGAATTGCTAATAATAAAATTGGCAGTCGTTGCCTTGGTGCTCTTTGTCTTCTTTAGCGGAGCGCTCATGTTCACCCAGCTGCGCAAAAAGAAAAGAAGGGAAAGCTGCGCTGATAATGGGCAACACAGCTGCCAAAGCTGCAGTTGTGAGCGGTTTTAAGTCCTGGCTGCTGAAGAAAAAAGCAATTTTTTCCATAAAGAGAGAATGGAAACGCCCCCCTGCTTCAGATCAAACGCAGCGTTGCCAGGCCCGTCCCCATTGCTCTCCAGGGACCAATAAAAACATCATTGCCGTTTCACCTGGTGGAGATCCGCTCACGACCCCGTCTTGAGGATGACATGGATCTGGTGCTGCGCTGGATGGCCGCAGAGAATCAAAATAGCATCGATAGCGGATACGGGATGTTATTCAAGGAGCTGGGACCTGACGAGATACGCCTGGGCACGGAGCAGCAGCGGCTGATCTTTTTTTATCTGTGTCGCCGACTTTTGGGCTTTGTCCGGGTGATCGAATTGGCCGGGAACCATTGGGAGATCGGCTCGGCCATTTCTGCGCCGGATTTCAGGCGACAGTATTCGGGATTCAACAAGCTCTTCAATGCCAGCTCACTGTTGAGGATTTCCGCGAACACCGCCAGAGAAAACAAAGCGGCTGCCTGCGTCATGATTGTTACCTACAATGAAGGGGTCGCCCGCTCGGTCAGGAACCTGCTGCGGTCTCCCTCGGACCGGTTTTTCATTTTGAATAACCGCCTGTTCGATTTTTCCATGATCAAAGAGCTGGTTCCGGAAAAAGAGGGAAAACTGATCGAAATCTATGACCTGGGGTATAAACTGCTGGCAAGAGAAATGCTTTTTCTCTTTGATGTTTCGGCCTGCCTGGTATAGCTAAAAATAACCATTGCCAATTTTAGAATTTAAACCCTCCCCCGATGGTCTTTTGACACATGACGGCATTTTCTTTTATTACCGCGGCAACTAAAAACATAGACTTTGGGGCGTTTTTGTGTTAAAATACTGGCATGGAAAAAACAGACGCACGCAAGCTTGGTAAGGAAGTACAGCAGGAACTTCGCAATCAGGTAA
>Ga0180009_10000691_pt1 | contig 44569 bp, 31 predicted proteins | sample OS_PC_MetaG_FD_123537 | JGI IMG/M metagenome (GOLD analysis project Ga0180009, IMG submission 123537) | Groundwater microbial communities from the Aspo Hard Rock Laboratory (HRL) deep subsurface site, Sweden - OS_PC_MetaG | ecosystem: Environmental > Aquatic > Deep subsurface > Groundwater...
ACCACAATTGAAAAAGAACCATCTCTCAGTCCCCTGATTGAGTGGTTTTAGAGAAAAATACAAAAATTCTACCTTTAACCATATGTTATTCTTGGTAAATAGCTTTTCGGCTGAGGTCTAGCTGGTGAACAGGGCCATCTCCTTTAAAAGATGGCCCTTGACCTCCATGGCCAGCACCAGGGCCTCACCGGATTCGAATTTGTCAGATGCGTAAGCGATGGCGCAACCCGGGCGGATCTCTTCCACCTGGGGCAGGGCATACTCGATATCCTGGGGGTAGTAGTTGCGTCCCCGGATAATAATCAGGTCCTTGATACGACCGGTGAAGTAGAGGTTTTTCTGCCAGAGCAAGCCCAGATCCCCCGTGGAAAGAAAAGGCTGCTCCCGGCCTTCGATTTTCTGCCGGAAAATCTCCCGGGTGGCTTCCGGGTTTTCAAAATAACCTTCACAGACACTGGGTCCGCTGATCATAATCTCTCCCACCACGCCTTCCGGCAGTATTCGGTTGTTATCGTCCTTCACCAGGATCTCGTGGCCGTTCATGGCCGGTCCCAGATTGACCAGATATTTCTTATCCTCATCCGGGGCCGATTCATCGATCAGTCGCAACTTCCCTGTTGTTTCCAGCAGTTTGCGATTCGCACAGAGGGCTGTCAAACCCTCGGACCGGGAAAACATGATCACGGTTTCCGCCATGCCAAACCCCGGCTGAATGGCTGTCTGACTCAATCCACAGGTGGCAAAGGTCTCGTTGAAGGCCTTGACCCCCGTGTAGTGCACCGGTTCTGCGCCATAGGTGACCGAAACCAGACAGGAGAGGTCCAGTTTTGCCTTCTCTTCTGCAGTCACCTTTTTATAACAGATATCAAACGCAAAAGGGGGTGCATAACTGTAGGCGCAGCGGTATTTCGAAATGGCGTTGAGCCAGCGGACGGGTTTGACGATAAAATGAGCGGGTGTCATCAGGACCACGAAGCCACCGGAATAGAGCGCTCCGATCATGCCTGCCGCCAGCCCGAAATCATGAAACAGGGGGAGCCAGAGGCCGGTTCCCTTTTCCTCTTCCCACTGGCAGGATACCTGAGCCTGTTCCATATTGGCCATCACATTCCGATGGGCAATCATAATTCCCTTGGGCGTTCCGGTACTGCCCGATGTGAACTGCAGATAGGCCAGATCAGTGGGCTGGGGTACCGGCAGTTGCACGGGAATCGCCGTTTCGGTCAGCACCGTATCGGCTGAGACAATCTGAATCCCTGCAAACAGCTCTTTCAGTTCAACTGGCAGACCGTCATTCAGAAACTGAACCAGCATGGGGGTTGTAATTAATATCTTCGGTTTGGCTGTTTTTACCGTGGGGACAAAGGTTTCCAGGTAAGCGCGCATCTGCTTGGGACCGGCGGGTTCGGAAAGCGGAACCGCCAGCACGCCACCGTAAAGACAGCCGAAAAAAATCTGGTTGAATGCCAGACTGTTCGGCAAAATGGTCAATGCCCGCTCCCCCTTGACCACACCATGGTCAGCCAGCCAGAACGCGACCTGTTTTGCGGATTGGTCAAGTTCCCCGTAGGTCAGGATCTCCTCCTGGTCATCGCCGTCACTCAGAAATATGATGTATTTTCGGTCTGGATGGGTCTCCGCTCTGCGACGGGCGATGGAGACAATCGTGTCGTCGGGCTGATGGGTCATATGGTTTTCTCCTGATTTTCTCTTGGGATTTTCTCTTGGGTAAATATCGTCTGTCAACGATGCCTGCCGGGGATCGGTTACGGGAATAGAGACGCGCAACGAACGTTGTTACAAACACTCTATAACTTTATTTGCTGTTTGTGAATAGAAGAGAGATCTGGATCCCAAACAAAAAAAAAGCCGTTTACCACGGTTCCCATGGCAAACGGCTTTTAATCACTCAGATTTCAAATCAATGCTTATTGCTCGTTGATCTTCTCGGTCAGGGCCGGCATGAACTCAAGAATATCGGCAATAATACCCACGTCGGCCACCTGAAAAATGGGGGCTTTCGCGTTTTTATTGACGGCAACGATAAAGGGTGAGCCCTTGATGCCACCCAGATGCTGAAATGAACCGCTGATCCCCATGGCCATGTAAACCTTCGGCTTGACTGTCTGTCCGGAGGTTCCCACCTGACGGGATTTATCCAGCCACTTGGCATCAACAATCGGTCTTGAACAGGAAACAACTGCGCCCATGGCTTCCGCCAGTTCATTAGCGATTTCAATATTGTCTTCTTCCTCAATACCCCGACCGACAGATACCAGAACATCGGATTTGGTGATATCCACATCACCTGCTTCAGGAACAATAATCTCCAGGAACTTTCGGCCAACGCCCAGATCAGCCACATCACCCGATTTATCCACCACCTGTCCACCGGCACTCTTGCTCTCATCCGGCAGAAAAGGCCCAGGGCGGACATTGATCACCGCACCGGCAGATATATCGCAATCGACATGGGTACTGACCTGACCCCCGAACTCCTGGCGGACCACCTTGAGCGTTGACCCTTCGATGCCGTTAAAATCGACGGCATCCGCAACGAACGGAGAATCCATCTTAATGGACAGACCCGGCCCCAGATCCATCCCGAATGTGTTATGGGGAATCAGGACAATGGCGTCAGCAGGCAGGACACTCACCAGTGCTTTTCTGACAACTTCGGCATTGGGGTAAGCCAGTGCCGCATTATCGATTTTGTAAACCTCTTTATAGGAAGCGGCCATTTCTGTACAGACCGCGTCCAGTTCTGCTCCTGTTCCGGTTACAACGGCTGTTGCAGCAGTCCCGGCATCCAGTTTCTTGGCAGCCGCGACGAGTTCCAGTGCGGTATCGTCGGCCACACCATCTTTATGGACGATATATGCGAAAATTTGTGCCATTATTGTAGCCCTCCTTTTGCCTTGAGTAGTTCAATCAGTTTTTCAATGATCTCGTCAGTACTTCCTTCAAGCATTTCTGCGCCCTCACCCATTTCAGGCAGGAAGTAATCCGTCCTTTTCACCTTGGCGGCCCCTGCTCCGACGACGTCTGCTGAGAGACCCAGATCGGAAACGGTCATTGTCGGAATCTCCACGGATGCCACTTTCCGGATACCGCGAATCCCCACATACCGAGGTTCATTGATACCTGTCTGAATCGACAGGACACAGGGAAGGGTGATTTCATTCATTTCCTGATCGCCACCTTCAATTTCCCGGCCAACCTTGAGCTTCTTGTCATCCAGCACTTCAATTTTATTCACCAGTGATGCATAGGGGACATCCATCAAGGCTGCGAGCATGCCGCCAACCTGAGCTGCGCCGGCATCCGCCTGGGCGCCGGTCATGATCAGATCGTACTTGCCTTTTTCGACGACGCCTTTCAGAACGGTTGCAATGCCTCTGCCGTCTGATCCTTCAATCGCATCATCTGATACCAGGATTCCCTTTTCAGCACCCATGGCCATCTCTCTTCTCAGGACCTCTTCTGACTCTTCATCCCCAATCGAGACCACCGTGACACAACCACCGTGTTTATCCACCAACTGAATGGCCTCTTCAACTGCATAGTTGTCCCACTCGTTAACGGAGTAAACAAGATCGTCCCTTTCAATGTCGTTTCCGGCACTGTTCAGTTCAATTTCGTTTTCTTCGTTATCGGGGACTCTTTTTACACAAACCAAAATCTCCATATGACTCCTCCAATGTTGTTATTGGTGCAACACCCGTTTGCCGGGACAGCTCCATACTGGCTGCCCCCAAATAAGTTCCACTCTCTAAAGTGCTTAATCCGTTTTTATCCCTAAATCATGGATTAAGATAAGGACTTTGATCAAACTTTTCTAATTTTTAATGTGACTGTCAACCAGTTCTGAAAGATCGATCGCTTCCATTTCACCTTCCAGTCCAGCGACCTTGATGGCATCTTCCATATTCACCAGGCAGAAGGGACAGGCGGTGACAATGACGTTGGCACCGGCAGCCTTCGCCATTTCCACCCGTAAAACACCCATGCGGGTTTCCTCTTCCGGCTCGTAAAACAGCATCAGGCCGCCACCACCACAACAGAAGGAGCGGTCCCGGTTTTTTGCCATGTCCACCCGGTTGATCCCTGGAATACTGTCTATCGCCTGCCGGGGATCTTCATAAACCCCGTTGTGGCGTCCCAGGTAACAGGGATCATGATAGGTATAAATCTTCTGTGCATCGGCCGGTTTTTCCAGCTTCAGCTCACCCGATGCAACTTTCCGCGTGATGAGCTGACTGATATGTTCCACTGGTGGCAGACCCGTGTAATCGTTCTTGAGAACGTTGAATGCATGGGGGTCTGCAGTGACAATCGTTTTGGCACCGGTTTCCAGGATCGCTTCTGTGTTCTGTGCTTTCAGATCCTGAAACAGCATCTCCTCGCCGAATCGTTTGACCTCGTTGCCGGAGTCCTTCTCCAGTTTGCCCAGCACCCCGAAATCGACGCCGGCAGCATCCAGTACCCTGGCTGTGGCCTTGGCAATATCCTGCATCCGGTCGTCAAAGGATGAGATACTGTCGACAAAATAGAGTGTTTCAGCCGTATCCCCGTTTTCAAATGCTTTCACCTGGCACTCAGCGGCGAACTCCTTATCCGTTGCCCAATCCATCCGCTTTTTTTCCATCTTGCCCCAGGGGTTACCCCTTTTTTCCAGAGCCTTGAGCGGTTTCTGCAGAGATTGAGGGACCATCCCCTCGTCGACCATTCCCCGCCGCAGATCGACTATCTTATCGATATACTCGATGCCGAGTGGACACTCCTGTTCACAGGCACCGCAGGTGGTACAGGACCAGATTTCATCCTCGCTGTAAATATCGCCGATCAGCATCTTGCTTTCCGCCTTTTCTCCAAAAATCGGGTAGTTCTTGAACAGCAGATCCCGCCCCTTGATCGAGATAAACCGGGGTGACAGCGGACGGCCGACAGCATTGGCCGGACAATGATCCGAACAGCGACCGCAATCGGCGCAGGTGTAGAAATCGAGGAGGTGCTTCCAGGTGAAATCCTCCAGTTTCTTGACCCCGAAAGATTCCAGTTCGTCCAGTTTGTCTTCGGCAATTCCATACTTGACCGGCTTGATATTGCCACGCTTGATCCGCATGAACAGGACATTGAAGGCAGAGGTGTATACGTGAAAATGTTTGCCGAATGGCAGAAAACACATAAAGAAGAAAAAGGTCAGTGCATGGATCAAGTAGGCGACAATGTGAATGACCTGCAGCGCCGCCAGAGATGTCCCGGACAACGCGGATTTAAACATCCAGGCCATCGAGAGAGGCGGCAGATAAGCAACGTGCAGTCCCCCTTTCTGAGCTTCCGCGACAACCAGAGCCGCTTCGAACAGGCTCTCGGTGATCATCATGGTTGTGATAACGGCCAATACAAAAACCGCCTCGCCTTTATGCCCGTGCCCGTACTTCTCGGGAACCTTGTACCGCTCAGACTCGAAAAGCCCGCGGCGTATGGCTGCGACAACACAGGCAATCACCACCACCGTGGCTGCATAGTCCTTGATGATGAAATAGGGGCCCCCATCAAATCCGGGGATACCAAAATCGTTATAGAACCCGATAACCGCCAGTGACCCTGTCCGGAACAGCAGCGACAGGAAACCAAAAAAGATAGCGATGTGCAGGATACCGGCAAACATATATCGAGGATGCCGATACTGTATGAGAAATATCTTGAGAAATTGTATGATTCGCTCCGGAATGCGGTCAAACCGCTCATCCGGCGCAGCAGCCAGCAGCGGCTGCAGCCTTTTGGCAAGAACAAATACCAGGAACCCCAGTCCTGCCAAGGTGATAATGGCGGTCAGCGCAACCATCGGTATGCCCATTAACGTATATTCCGCCGGTGGTATCAGTGCAGGTGACATAATATTCTTTCTCCTCCTTGATCAAAAATTTCTTGTTTTTGCATGATTTAGATCACTCCCAAGTTCACTTCCGTCCTCTGCCAAAACAATTTCCACTCAAAATGGTCACCAGGTGGAAAACAACCCTCTATCCATGGCAAGGGTTTGATAGTTATGTTTAACGAAGGGAATTCTGACCGGTTCCGCTTTACCCGTACGGCATCTGGAAGTGGTATTTTTAAACACATATAACGTTAATAAACAAATCAGCGTCTGTCAATAAAAAGCTGCCTCCGGAAACAGGTTTGAAATTCGCCTCTGTGCCATGATTGATGGCCTATTTGACCCAAATCAAAGCCTGTCGGGTGTCATGTCGCTGCGGTTTGACAGAGTAGTTTAATCTTCTGAAATAATGTACTTAAAAGTTACCATGAAAACGAATGGGGTCCTGTTATAGAGAAAAATTATTTCTGTATCTTTTAAGTAACAACCAGTTGGTTTTTAGTTGTTATTCAAGAATTGGGACGGGCTGCAGGTCCTCTGGAAAGCTATTCAGTTCGATTTCCACGCAGCCCCCAAGGTATTGTGTTTCAAGAGCCTCGGAAGCCAGGGATGGCTTCCAGGAGCTCCAGGAGGATTCATGCGTTTCTTGAAACACAATACCTTTGGGGCTTATACAGGTGAATCGTTACTTTTTTCTTTACTTTGAAATCCAGGCAGGTTTAAAATGAAGGTCGCAGTCGAAAGCCTGTTTCAACCCCGTTTCTTGATCAAGGGGTGGGTATGACAAACACGCACCACAGAGACACAGAGATCACGGAGGAAAAAGTCTGATTGAGGAAAAGGGGGGACATGATCATTCGTGCGCCCTGTTTTCCGGACAGAATCGCTGACGCATTCTCATCCTTCGTTGTGCCCCATTGGGGCATGATGGGTTGTAAGAATTTTAAGAGAATAACCGGACATGAAAGCAAGACCCGCTCACGCTGAAACCGCCGTTGAGGGAAGCGCCGAAGAGAGAAGACAGGGGCAACGACGGCAGAATGAAAGACGCAGCAATGTTTCCGGGAGACAGAGCATCCCCGCGGTGGCTCTGAACACAGGATTTATCCTGGCGATGCAATTTCTTCTGATCGTTATCTTCTGCAACTAGAAATGCTGCGGTGGAGTAAGCAGCGGTTCGCCCCCATCCCCATTCTTAAAGTCATCATACTCCCTGGTCAGTAGAAGAGATACCACGGAAAGAACGAGCATCACCGCCGCTGCGCCCCCAAAGGCAACCCGAATATCGAAAAAATCCATGATGATTCCTGCCAGCATCGGGCCGATAAACATGCCGAGACTGTGCCCCTGAATCTGCAGTGACATGACAGATCCCATGGAATGATACCGGCGTCCCAGTACCGCAGCCATTGCGGTCGTTGATGATGTCAGGAGTGCGCCCCCGAGACCGGATAACGCCGTTGCTGCAAGCATCCCCGGAACACTGTCCAGACCCGCAAACAGCAGCATGGTAATAACAACCAGAATGCTGCCGGCAAACATCATCATCCGTTTATTGACCCGATCGGACAACATGCCGGTCAAAGGGGTCAAAAGAGCCGTAATCAGGACCATCAATGAGATCATAACGCCGATCATCGAGCTGGAAAGATGAAATTCCAGGGCCGCCAGCAATGGCATGAAGGTCCAGAGAATTCCGATACAGAGAATCTGTGAGAAGCGGTTGAGGAACAAACCGAGGATCACCGGTCGACGTATCAGGTGCCCCAGATTTTCCGGTTTCTCCCGGGTCCGACAGGTTCTTTCTTCCTTCTGAGGGGGCAGAAAAAGCTGGCAGAGGATAAAACCCGCCAGGCAGACCAGCCCCATGCTGGCAAAGGAAGCTCGGATGCCGAAATGGTCCTTGATCAAACCGCCCATAATCGGCCCCAGACCAAGACCGGCATAAAAAGCGACATTCAGTATACCCATGGTCGTGCCCTCTTTTCCCACCGGGCTGATCTCTCCGGCATATGCCTGGGATGAGGGAACAATCATGGCCGCTGCAATACCCTGTAAAAATCGAATCAGGATCAGTGCGTTGACATGCTGTGAATAGTAGTAGGCGATGGAGGTCAGAAAATAGAACAGCAGGCCGGCAGTGATAAACATCTTGCGGCCTTTTATATCGGAAAGCCAGCCGAAATAGGGCAGCAATACGGACCGGGAGACGGAAAATACGCCAAAGATAAGGCCGATAGTGAACCCGGAGGCACCCAGGTCATGGGCATATCCGGGTAACAGGGGCACAACCAGCCCCTGTCCCAGTGTGGCAACGATATTGGCGATGGAGAGAAAAACCAGTATTCTGATATTCATCCAGAATCAGCTGCACCCCTGACTGGCGCCACAGGTCATACAAACATAGCAGGTCCCTGTTCTGAGGAATTCGATCCCGCCACATTCACCACAGGGGATATGGTCGTTGGTCATTATCGGTCTGCTGTCCGGCTCCGGTCTTCCCTCGGTGCCGGATCCTTTTGCAGCCGTGGATCGCTTTTCCACGCTGTCAACATCCGGTGGCGTAATCTGAAAGAAATCCGTTCGACCCAGGTACTGATAGCCCAGAATTCGGAAGATGGCATCGATCAGTGACGTTGCGTTCTTCAGGTAAGGGTGTCCCACCACATGGCCGTGGGGCTCGAATTTTGTAAATGAGAAACGATCCACCAGCTTTTCCAACGGGACGCCGTGCTGGAGGCTGAAGGAGATGCTGATGGCAAACTGGTTCATCAGGGCCCTGACCGTGGATCCTTCCTTGTACCCGAGATCGACAAAGATCTCACCCAGGGAACCGTCGGGGTTTTCACCGCTTCTCAGAAACACCTTTGTCCCGGCCACCTTGAATTCCCAGGTGCGGCCCCTTCTTTCATTGGGCAGGTGCTTGGAATTACCCCAGTCCAGGGCCTTGGTCTTCCGTTGTTTCTCGTTATAGAAAGTTTGCAGTTTTTCGATCTCATCTTTCAGGTACTGGATGGTCTCCAGGTTGTGTGAATCCTCTTTTGAGGGTGCCGTGGACAATGGCTGGGACCCTTTTGACCCGTCCCGATAGATGGCGATGGCCTTCAGTCCCAGTTTCCAGGACTCCAGGTAGATCGAGGAGATATCGTCCACGGTACTCTGGTTGGGTACGTTGACAGTCTTGCTGATGGCCCCGCTGATAAAGGGCTGGATGGCAGCCATCATCTTCACGTGTCCCATGGGCGCAATGAGGCGGGTCCCCTTACCACCCGGCATGGCACAGTCGAAAATAGCCAGGTGTTCGTTTTTCAGCTCTTCACAACCCTCGATGGTAAAATTGGTTTCAATATGCTGGGTGATGGCAGTGATTTCACTTTTTGAATATCCCAGATATTCCAGTACTTTCGGGACGCTCTGGTTGACCATGGGAATGACACCGCCACCGGACAGTTTTTTCCACATCACCAGCGAAAACGCCGGTTCCACACCGGTTGTCGCACAATCCATCAGCAGTCCGATGGTTCCGGTGGGGGCCAGTACCGTCACCTGACTGTTCCGGAACCCGTTTTTCTGCCCCTGCTCAACAGCATTTTGCCAGCATGTCTCCGCTGCGCTGGCCAGGTTTGCAACCAGCGGGTTGTCTTTGAGACGGTAGAAATGATGGGAGAGCGCATCCCGGTGTTTCTCGATCACCCGGCACATGACATCCTTGTTATCACTGAACCGTTTAAAGGGGCCGATTTTTTTGGCCATCTCTGAGCTGACTTCGTAAGCATGACCTGTCATGATGGCCGTCACCAGACCCGCTACGGCCCGACCGGGATTGCTGTCATAGGGGTAGCCGTTCATCATGAGCAGGGTGCCGAGATTTGCGTAGCCGAGCCCCAACGGCCGGAATTCATGACTGTTACGGGCAATTTTCTCAGTGGGATAGCTGCTGAAATCCACCAGAATATCCTGAGCGACCAGGAACACCCGGCAGGCATTCTTGAACTGATCGATATCAAATGCCCCGTTTAGATTGAACTTTTCCAGATTGAGACTGGCGAGGTTACAGGCGGAATCATCAATAAACATGAATTCGGAACAGGGATTGGAGGCCCGGATCGGTGCCGAATTGCCACTGGTGTGCCAGTCATTGATCGTGGTATCGTACTGGATCCCGGGATCTGCACAGGACCAGGCAGCTTCGCAGATTTTCTGGTAAACGTCCCGGGCCTTGTGCGTCTGGTATACCTCCCCGGTTGTCCGATTGGTGGTTTGCCATTCCCCGTCATTTTCCACCGCCTGCATAAAAGCGTCTGTCAGTCGGACTGAATTGTTGCTGTTCTGGCCGCTGATAGTGGCATAGGCGTCACTGTTGAAATCAGCACTGTAGCCCTGGGCGATCAGAGCCTGGGCCTTGGCCTCCTCTCTCACCTTCCAATCGATAAAATCGATGATTTCAGGATGGTCCGCGTCCAGACACCGCATCACCGCGGCTCGACGGGTGGTTCCACCGCTTTTGATGGCACCGGCGGCGCTATCCAGCACCTTCAAAAAGCTGAGGAGCCCTGAGCTTTGTCCCCCCCCGCTCAGTTTCTCATTGGCGCCCCGCAGCAGGCTCATGTTGGAGCCGGTTCCACTGCCGTATTTGAATAGATTGGCCTCGTTTTTGGCCAGTTCGAAGATGCTTTCCAGATCGTCCTCGACGCTCTGGATAAAACAGGCGCTCCCCTGGGGGCGTTCATACTGGTTTTTTATCTGGTGAAAGCCGTCTTTTCCATCCCAGGCAAAATTGCTGCCGTTTCCGGATATGCCGTACTGGTGAAAGAGACCGATATTGAACCAGACCGGGCTGTTGAATGCACCATACTGGTGAAGCAGCAGCCATTGCAGGTCCTGCTTGAAATTGTCGGCATCCTCATCCGAAGCGAAATAGCCGTTGTTGAGACCATAATCCGTGATGGTCTCCGTGACCCGGAAAATTAACTCCCGGACACTGCTTTCGTGTCCCTTTTTACCTTTCACGCCCGCTTTTCTAAAGTACTTGGATGCAACAATGTTGGTCGCCAGCTGACTCCAGGATCTGGGAATTTCGACATCTTTCATCTCGAAAATGATTTCACCACTGGTCGTGGTGATGGAAGCATCCCTCTTCTCCCACTCAATAGTGTCCCAGACGGTTGATTTCGATTTGCTTTTTTTATAAAACGCAGCTTTGAATGTTAATCCACTTTTTCGGCTTGGCATTATATCTTTTCACTCCAATTCTGCTGAGGTTATAGGGATAATCAGTCGTGATTGATTGAACTATCGGTAAGGTTGTCCTGCTTATCGCCGCCGGTCGGCCAAGACCCAATACGCTGAAGAAACCAACTGGGGAATCCACTGCGAACCAACGAAGCTGTGATCCATTTTTTCATGAACGGTTATCGCTGACAACGGGGTTGGGAAAAAACGGTCTTTGAGAAATAGATCATTTTCATGTGAAGTGCAATTATTTAATTTGAGAAAGCGCTTTATCTATTCAAATCACAGATTTTCTGTCATTCCCTGATTCACCGGGGTCGCTTTTCCCTGCACCACTGGCCTCTACAGAAAGATTCCATTATATCGAAAACCGACGACAGATACAAGAAGTGGATGACCGTCCGGCTGCTTCTTGACAGATTTTAAACCGGTGATTTCTCTTTTTTACCAGTTGGCTGCAGGTCTCTTTTCACACGCTGTTTAATATCGTCCAGAATTTGCCAGAGCCCTGCCGGTTTCTCCGCTGCAATCAGCAATGCTATCATGAAGCTGTTTTGTGTCAGATCCGGGACGACGTTGAGTAGTGTCATCCGACACCCAAACTGTTGTTCGGATTCTCGAATCCGGTCCAGAATCGCGTCTGTTTCCAGTATACCCCCGGATCGGAAAAAAAGGGTTGTCAATAGAGAAACCGGCAAGTCGGCGATGGCCCGGTGCCATTCAAACGCGATCCGGCCCATGGTCAGGCGTCCATTGATTTCCAGAAGTCTGACGGTTCCATCCACGGTTTCAATCAGATCAACTCCCAGCGGGCCTTGATACCCCATGGCCACAATCTCATCCAGCACAGGGCTTAGCCGGGTTCGATGCCAGTCCAGCTGATTCTGGTCTTCATCCGCAACGACAGTTCCCAGGTAGTTGCCCTGGGTACCTGAAAAAAGGCGGGTCAGAGCGATCGGGTGCAGGATGCCGTCTTCATCGATCTGTACCTGAATACTCCACTCCTGTTTGATTGCAATCGCTTTCTCCAACAGGATTCCCCCGGTGGCACGGATCCAGTTTTCCCACTTTCGAATTTTGCGACCGGAAAAACCGGTTGAGGCACACCTGTCAGAAAGCCGACCGGCGGACCCATATGGATGTTTAATAAAACCAGGACCCTGGTGTTGCAGAAACCGGTTGAGCAACGTTTCCAGCCCCTCTTTCCGGAGATCGGTTTCCTCAATGATTCGGTCGGGAATTTGCTGCGTCTGCGGCAGAAAATGCTGCCGCAGCAGGTGGGATGTGATTTTTGAATTTACCCGGTTAACCGTCTGCAGGTTCTTTTTTTCAGGGACGTAAGAACCGATTTCCTTTCCAAAAGCGACAGCCTTTGGGCTCCAGCCCCACGGGACAAGCGTCCCCATACCCGCAGGAAGGTGGACCGAACCTCGCGGTTTCAGATCCTCAAATACGGCATTGCTTTCATACGCCGGTTGCAGAACCACAAACCCGGGCAGATATCCCAGCTTTTCCTTGAGCAGGGCGCTGATTTGAGGATGGGGATTTTCATAGACCAGGATATTGTCCGAACTGCTTGACAGAGGTAACATGACGTGCCAGGACCGGTTCAGAAAATACCAGGGGTGAAATCCAGAATCCTTCCGATAGGTTCTCAGTTCATTTGCCAGTTCAAACTCAAAGTCGTAATTATAAACCCACAGTCTGGGATGCACTTTCATGCCGTCCAACCTCAGCAAAACGATTCAGCGGACCTGCGATACGCATCACAGGCACTCAGTAACAGGTTGACGCTCCGCGGGGGACCCGGTCCAGGGCGACTGTCCGGTTGTCAGACCGCCCCATTGTCAAATCCGAAGAAGCGTGTAGAATAACCATCAGGTCAGACCATCCCATTCCTGTTTGATGACATCTATGATACCAGTAAAGCGCGTTTTGATCATCCGTTTTTCTTCCCTGGGAGATATTATCCTGCTGACACCGCTGTTTCGTGAGATACGTCGATATTTTCCAGAAGTCAGGCTTGACTTTCTGACGTCGACAACTTTTGCAGGGGTATGTGCCAATAATCCACATATTCACCGGCTCATGGCCATCGACCGCAGACAGGGCGTTCAGGCACTCAACCGGTTTATCGGTGAGCATCCGCGGGACACCTACGACCTTGTCATCGATGCCCATCGTTCCCTGAGAAGCCGTCTGCTGATATTGAAATGGCTGGGGCTCTTCAGTGGCCTGGGCCGGAAAACCGCCAGCATTGACAAACGCAGTTTCAAACGCAACCTCCTGCTCCTGACCGGGATTAATTGCCTGCGGGAGGGGATCAGCCAGCGCGAAGCGTATCTGAACCTGATCAAACACCTGACCGGTTCCGCACCCCTCAACATGAGCACCGAGCTTTTTCCCGGTTCCAGGGAGAAGCAGAAGGCCGCCGGTATTATCCGGGCCCACCAACTGGAAGGCAAAAAGGTGGTTGCCCTGGGTCCCGGGGCATCCTTCCCGGGGAAATGCTGGCCGAAGGAATCCTTTCTCGAGTTGTCCGAAGCGCTTCAGAAACAAGGATATCCGGTGATTCTGCTGGGCGCCGGGCATGAAACGGAGCCCGGCTGGATTGATGAAAACAGCAGGAAAAACCCCCTCAACCTGGCGGGGATGCTGTCCTTTCTGGAAACAGCAGCCCTGCTTGAACATTGCCATCTGGTGGTCAGCAACGACTCGGCAGTCGTCCATTTTGCCGAAGCGATGCAGGTGCCGGCCCTGGCCATTTTCGGTCCGACTGTGCGAGAATTTGGATATGCTCCCTTTCTGGATAGAAGCCGCATCATGGAAATCGAGCTGAAGTGTCGCCCCTGCAGCAGAAATGGCAAAGGGGACTGCAAAAACAGAATTCAGCGGCAATGCTTGCGGGATATCAAAGCGGAAACGGTTTTAAATGCGTCTTTACAAATCTTGCAGCAATAAGGTAAGACAAGAGTATGGGGATATCCGGGCCGAACCATCGCCGGATTGCAGCATGCACATCGTCAACGGATAATCATCGATGCACTGTCTTTTTGTTGTCAATATTCTGCTCTCGGTACGGACTGCCCGGTTCTGGCGAAAAAACCGGATCGTCATCCTGGCTCAATTTGATTCCCCGGATATCTTTTACCCCGAATCTGCCACTGACCTTCCCTCGGTCGATCTCAAGGAAATCGAAACCATCATTTTTGTCGGTGACGATCCGTTTTTCCACCGCATGGTCAATACGTTCTACCAGCTGCTGACCGAGAACTTTGGTCGGAACATACTCGCTTTTATTCCCGACTCCGGACATTCCGCCCTCACCGACGGACTCGGTCTGCCCGGTGGTGTCCAGAAATCCATCGATCTGATTAAGCGAAAACAGACCATTCCCATGGATCTGGTTCGCTGCCATTTTATCGATCATCATGGGCTGCCTTCCAGCGGATTGATATTAAATGATGTGTTAATCGGTCTCCCGTTGCTGAAAATGCCACTGATACTGGGCAATATCATCCAGTGGATAAAGACGGCCTCAATGAGTCATTTTAAAAACAACCGTAAAATCATCTCACTTCTGCACGGTGGCAAATTGCTGTATGAGGGGGAATACTTTTTTGGATTGCTGCTGCTCGGCAGGAACATCACGAAGGGTCCCCGAATTGGTCGCCGGTTGCGGATCAATCTCTCCCATTTTGACTATATCCAGCTGAACAATCGCTCCCTGAAAGGCGTAACCAGGGCACTGCCCGATCTTTTGTCTGGCCGCCTGGAAGGCAGGAAGCCTGATTTTATCTATGAAAAGCTCAATGAATTGGAGATCAATGGGGTCAGCAAGGACAATAAGCTCATCGCAGATGGGATACACATCGGTCGTTTACCGGCTTCCTTTGTTCTCCTGCCAAAGGCGGTCCGGGTCATCTCGCCCTTGATCACGGCCAAGCTGAAAAAATCCTGGAAAGGAAAACTGGTTGCCGCAAAAGTGCCCAAACCGGTCGGGAGCAGAGAAATGGTTGACTGCCCCCGCCAATTCAAGAACGAGCAACCGCCCCATTTACAGTCCTGAAACCCGCACCGCGTTATCTATTCTTATTCCGGTAAATCGAAAAATGGATAATCCCTTGCTGAATCTTGTCGTTCTCAAACAGGGGTTCAAAACGATATTGACGCAGCAGTTGCATGGCCAGTCTTTCCAGTTCAGGTCCCGCCTTGCGATAGGGAAAAATCTGGTCCACTTCGCCATTGGGCAGGACCGTGAACTTCAACGTAATGGTCACATCGCTTTCGATGTTTAAGACCGGTGGATCCGGCTTATAAATCACTTTCCGCTGCTTGACTTCACCCTCAATCATATCCTCTCCGGTCTCTTTCGAGCCGCTGGTGCTTGATTTGCCATCCACCGTCTGCTCGACAATCTTGTACCGGATGGGTTCTTTCTGGCTCCTGATTTCTGATTTGATATCCGTTTGTTGACTGGATTCGGCGATCTTGCCCGGGATCAGATCATCTCTGCGTGATTCATGCTTCAACATTTCCGGATTGACTGAAAGTGAGGGTGCCGGCAATTTATCCGTCGCCAGCGGGACCTGATCGTCCGCCCGGCTTTCCGGAACATCAATTCTGGAAATCAGCGGGCGGCTGGCCGGGGGTTGTGCCGCCGGGGGGCCTGCTGAAACAGGGCTTTCCTTCAACTCCCCGGGCTGACCAACGTCAGACGTAATGCTGAGAGACGGTTTGGGGACCGGTTTGACAGGCGGTGGTTTTGGCTTTTCAGGCTCCGCCACGACCTTGACTTCCGTCACCGGTTTTCCGGCTTCTGAAGGCTTGGCCGTCTGTTTTTTGACCAGCAGGGGTTTTTCAGGTGGCTTTACCTTGATCGGTTCCGCTTTCCGGATGACAACCGGTTCAGGTTTGGGGGGGATAGGCTTTTTTTCCGGTTCCAGCAACTGCACTTCAAAAATAACCTCGGCCTTATCCGGTAGCCGGGCTTTCCACTGCAATTGGGATAGAACGATGGCGTGCAATACGATTGAGAAGAGTAAAACAGCAATAAATGAGTAGTGCTGGGGGTCGGCGTGTTTGATTTTTTTCAGCATCTTGCCAAAAGTCGTCAACGGACGGAACCTGACGGCTCCGTCCGCTCTACATCAGCAGAAGACTAAGAATCCTTTGCCGATTGATCGGCTTTTTCTTCGTCTTCCGGGGTTACTGCTGCCGGGGACGCGTCCGTCGGCGCGGTTTCTTCTGCAGGCGCTGTCTCAACAGCTACTGCATCCGTTTCGGCACTGTTTTCAGGTTGAGCCGTCTCTTCATCATCGTCCTCATCGGTGCTGATGATGATGCCCTGTTCCTGCAGATGCCGGTAATTTGCTTCTGAAAGACCGATAACACTTAATCCCAGCCTTCTTTCACTGACCTTGAGATTGATAATCTTTGCCTGAATCTCGCTTCCGAGGGGATAAAACTGTTTCAGACTTTTCTTACTGACCTCTTTGTCAATTTCACTGACGTGAATCAAGCCTTCAACACCCGGCCGGATTTCCAGGAATACACCAAAATCGGCCAGATGAACAATCTTGCCGGTGATGATATCCCCTTCGTTCAATTCTCCATCCAAGGTCTGCCAGGGATCTTCGGTCAGTTGTTTAATGCCCAGCGAAAGCCGCTGGTTGTCAACATCGATGTTGAGAATTTTAACATCGATTTCATCCCCTTTGTTATAGAATTCGTTCGGGTTGCGTTGACGCTGGCTCCAGGACATATCGGAAATGTGTACCAGACCGTCGATTCCCTCTTCCAGACCAACAAAAATACCAAAATCGGTGATGTTCCGGATCTTACCCCGGACAACCGAACCGGTCGGATTGGTTTCTGCAACCTCCTTCCATGGATTTGGCAGGGCCTCTTTCATTGAGAGCGAAATACGCCGCTGTTCGGTATCCAGTTCCTTGATGACTGCTGTAACCTGGTCTCCCAGAGAAACAACCGCTGAAGGTTGACGGATTTTCTTGGTCCAGGACATTTCGGAAACGTGAATCAAACCTTCCACACCCTCTTCAATCTCAATAAACGCACCGTAGTTGGTCAGGCTGACCACCTTCCCGACCACTTCCGTGGAGATGGGGTATTTGGCAGCAACACTGTCCCATGGGTTGGGGGTTTTCTGTTTGTAACCGAGGGAGACTTTTTCTTCCACCTCGTCAAATTTCAACACGATCACTTCGATTTCATCACCGATGCCGAACATCTCTGATGGATGGACAATCCGGCCCCAGGTCATGTCGGTAATATGCAGCAATCCATCAACGCCACCGAGATCAACGAAAATACCGTAATCGGTGATGTTCTTAACATGCCCTTTGATGATAGCCCCTTCCTGGAGCAATTCCAGAGTTTTTTCACGCTGCTCTTCCCGATCGATTTCCAGAATCGCCCGGCGTGACAATACAATATTCCCTCTTTTGGGATTATATTTCAGGACCTTGAAATCAAAACGCTCACCGATCAACTTGTCGAGATTCCGGACTGGTCGTAGATCAACCTGGGAACCTGGCAGAAATGCCTTGATGCCGATATCCACTGATAAACCACCCTTGATGCGGGCGCTGATTTGACCGGAAACGATGCCGTCTTCGCTGTAAACCTTGCCAACCTCTTCCCAGACTCGAAGTTTCTTGGCTTTTTCTTTGGAAACAACAACCTGACCGTTTTCATCCTCAAAACGTTCCAGATAAATTTCAGTTGTATCGCCAACCGCAACAGTGAGTGCGCCATCACCGTCAAAAAACTCCTGAGATGGAATCTGTCCCTCTGATTTGTATCCGAAATCGACGGTAACAAAATCTTTGGTGATGCGGGTCACCCTCCCTTCAACAATATTTAATTCGTTAATCTTCTCAAGGCTATCAGTGACGTGCTGCTCAAAATCAAACTCTTCGTCGATGAATTCAATCCGCGTGTCTGCCGGGTCAAAATTTGTTATTTCAGTCATGGAGTCATTCGTTTTTTAAAAGGTTAATAAAATGACAGTATAATATAGGTTAATGTTTATTTATGACTTGAATTTGCTGCAAAGTCAATCCAAAACTTGTCCCGGGTGCACCAAAACAAGTGGGGTTGTGATCATAACCGCTTCAAGAGGTTATTTATTCAGAAAAACGCATGCATCCATGCCCGGAGCTCCTGGAAGCCATCCCTGGCTTCCAAGGTTTTCTGAACAAACAACTTCTTTCCGCTTACAGGTACCCACACATATTTGGCGCCCCCCGTCCCCCCGAGGGGATTTCCATCAGGTGGCGGAACTGCGCGCAGACGATTGAAAAAAACAGAATCCGACCCGGTTCCTGTCATTTATCCTGCATGAAGACCGAATCCACTCAGGAACCCGTTATTTTGATTGCCTCACAGATTGAATTGTTATAGTTTAAAAGCGACAACTGGCGCATTCCAACCAGATTATGTTTGTAATTTAAAACAGAGCAAGCCTGAAAACGCTGCCTCCCCATCAAAACCAACATGATATCGAGACACCCGAAGACGGCTCCCGTGATCATCGCTCTGTTTCTCCTTTTTTTTATGCTTACTGGATGTGGTCCCAGTCAGGAAGAACTGACTGTAGGAGCTCTGAAGCATTTTCACCGTGGTAATCAGCTCTATTCTGAGGACAGACCCCAGGCAGCCATCGCCGAATACAAGATGGCTATCGCCCAGGACAATCAGCAAGCCATTTTCTATTATAACCTCGGCAGGGCTTATTATCGACTGGTTCTGTATGAACAGTCTATTGAAGCCTACCAGGCGGCGATTGACAAGAATCCGGAGCTGGAGGAAGCCTGGTATAACCTCTCACTGGCACTGGACAAAGTCGGGGAGACCGATAAAGCATTTCTGGCCTATGAGAAATACCAGATGCTGAGTCGAGCTCGACAACAGGCCAAACCTGAACCGGACGCTCCCAAACCAGTCATTCTGAAGAAGCCAGGCAGTGCTGTGACGGGGAAACAAGAGTGAGACCATGTCACCGATATTTTAAACCAAATCATGTTGCACTATGAGTAGTCAACCACCCATTGTTCCTCTGGATCAGATACTGGCTCCCATCGGGGATCATCTGAAAAAAGTCGAGCAGCTGTTGCTCGAAAACATGAGATCCGAAATACCCCTCCTTTCCGAAGTCGGGCAGTATATTCTCAAGTCAGGTGGAAAACGCATTCGACCTGCCATGCTGCTGCTGGCTGCCGGATCAGTCGGAAAAATTACGGATGATGCCTGTGTTGCTGCGAATATTATTGAATACCTGCATACAGCGACCCTGCTCCACGATGATGTCGTGGACAACGCAGAGCTGAGACGCTCTCAAAAGTCTGCCCGCACTATCTGGGGTAATGAAGCCTCTGTCCTGGTGGGAGACTATCTGTTCGGTTACGCCTTTTACTATCTGGGAACCCTTAAAAACCTGCAGCTGGTGGAAATACTGTCAAAAACCGCCACATTGATGGCCCAGGGTGAGATCAAACAGCTGACCCGGAACAATCAAATGACAACAGAAGCCGAATATCTGGACATTATCTACTATAAAACCGCCAGTCTGATGGAGGCGGCCATGCAGATTGGATGTATTCTGGGCGGCGGCGGCGAAGCGGAACAGGCGTTACTGGGTCGGTGTGGCAAAAATATCGGAATGGCATTTCAGATGGTTGATGATGCCCTTGACTACGACACCAGCAACAGGGAACTGGGCAAAGAGCCGGGTGTGGATCTCAAGGAGAGAAAGATCACCCTGCCCCTGAGTCACCTGATGGAAACGGTATCCAAGGCGGAAAGAGCAGAAATCGACGCCATCCTGGCTGCTGATGAAATCACGGATGCGCACGTTGAACGGATTGGGCTTCTGATATCCCTTCACCAGTCTGATACTTATACCCTGGAGCAGGCTCAGGCATATATGTCGCGGGCAAAACAAGCCCTGGACGGGATTGCCGATAGCCGGTTTAAATCCAGCATTATCCAGTTATCTGATTTTATCGTTTTCAGAAAAATGTAGGTGCTACAGCTTGTGTTTCCTTATCCCTGCTGATCCTGTCGCGGGTGCACCAAAAACATGTGGGGTTGTGATCATAAGTGCTTCAAGAGGTTATTTATTCAGAAAAACGCATGCATCCATCCTTGGAGCTCCTGGAATCCATCCCTGGCTTCCAAGGTTTTCTGAACAAACAACCCCTTTCCGCTTAGAGGTACCTACACATATGATTTGCTGCACCCCCTGTCGCAAACGGCTGGACAGAATTTCTATAAATTGATATCGAAGGGTTGATTCAATACCGCATGACGGGATACTGCGCCCAGCCCCAGAAGGGGAGGCAATCCCTGTCAGGACGGCTTTCAGCCAGGGTGGTTGATCCCCATCCGGAAAGAGATAAAACCACGACCGTTCAAAGACCTGTGCCGATCGAATAAATTTATGAAAAAAATTTTTCTTGACGAATATCCAGAGCAGATAGAACCGGCCATTCAACTGCTTGAAGCGACCCCGAATTTTCGGACGGTCGATTCAAAATTGTTGACACAGGTGTTCATGAACGCCTGGATTTTCGAAGTGGGAACTGCCGAGTTCCTGATTCGTGAGAAGAATAAAAGCGATCGCATGGTCTATATTCTGCTTGATGGCGAATTTGATGTTTACGCCGGAGAGAAATTTATTCTCAAAATCGATCAACCCGGCAACACCATCGGTGAAATGGCCGTCATCAGCCCGAATTCGCCACGTTCCGCTGATGTGATAGCGATTGTTCCAAGCAAGGTGATCGCCATCGAATCCAGTTTTCTGGATAACGAGGATCCAACCAGCCAGCAGCTGGCCAAAGCATTCTTTCAGATGTTCAGTACGATTCTGGCGCAAAAACTTCGCATCACGACGGATCGGGCAAAGTTGTATGAAAATGCGGTTCTTGAGAAACAGGAGATCGACAAATTCAACAAGGAGATTACGGAAGTTTCCCAGGATCTGGAAAGGGAACTGCAGGAAAAACTGGCTCAGATAAAGCTCTTTTCGCAGGTTGTTCAATCGAACCTGGATGCCATTATTACGACAGATGAACAGGGCAACCTGCTTTCCGGCAATCAGGCCTTCCTTGAGATATTTGGTTATAAAAACAATGATATAAGTAAGCTGAACCTGGGCACACTCTTCGGAAATCTGATCGATAGGGGGTCCACCTATCTGGAAGTCTTTCAAGATGGCTGGACCGGGCAAAAACCGGCGACCTGCAAAAACAAGAAAATTTTCCCGGCACTGATCTCGGTGTCCCCGATCCGTTCCACCGTGGAACATAACGCTGAACGGACCATTTTTGCCATTGTTGTCAGGGATATCACCATTCAGAAACAGTATGAAGAGCATATTCTCAAGACCAATGAGCAGTTGAAGCAGACCTATGATGAGTTGGAAACAACCCTGGCGGCACTGGAAAAAAGCAATAAAATCAAGGATCAATTCCTGTCGAACATGTCTTCCCAGCTGAAAACCCCCCTCGACACCATCACCAATTACACCGAACTGATCGAAAAGAAGATGGCTGCCAGCCCCCAGTTCAATGAAATGAGCATGTATTTCTCCCATATTGTGGAAGAAGGGAAGAAAATGGATAAACTGGTGGAAAACCTGCTGACCATGGCAGCCTTGACATCCAGTCTGGATCTGGCATTCAATGTGATCCGGTTTCCTGATTTTATCAAGCGATTTAAAAAACAGGTGCTCGAACTCTCCAATCTCAGTTTTGACATCGATCCGGAGCTGACCGTCATTGTCGCCGATGAGAACAAACTCAGTCAGGCACTGGGTGATATCTTCGACTATATTAAAAGGGAAAAAGGGATCAAAGCCCCGATTTTTTTCTCATGCCACCAGCAGTCGGAGAAAGCCCAGCTGATATTTGAGATCATCTCCGGAAGAAGAGAGGTGTTTGCCATGGCCACTGATATCGTGGAGGACGATCTGGTTGCCGACGGGGTCGAGCTGGCACTTCAAAAAGGGGAACTGCTGCTTCCGCTGGCAAAGCGGATTATCGATCTTCACCAGGGGAAAATGCAGATTACCACCATCGAGGAGAACGAACGGATTTCCGTTCATCTGCCCCTGGATCCCAATATTGAGCATAATGCGAGGATCAGAGCCATCATCATCGACGAGCATGAATGGGACCGCAAGATTATCAAGGGCATTATTGAGAAGAAATTTGTTTTTAGTGAGATCTTCGAATTCGATTCGCAGATCGCCGCCCTGAACGCTGTCAGTGCACTTAAACCGGACCTGATGATTGTCGATCCCTTTTTCAGTGACCCTGAATGGGAATATGAGCCTTTTTTAGGCAAATTACTGAGCAGCAACCGGGATAAGGCGTCCACCCTGGTGATCAGTGATCAGCTCAAAGACCTTGGTTTCAGGACGGTCATCACTTCCATGGGAATTACCGACTTTTTGTTCAAGCCATTTACCGTGGAAGACGCGCTGTTTAAAATCAACAGTCTTGTCGAGAACAAACAACGGCTGTTTCTGTTGTCGGACAACATCCAAAAGGCTGAAAAAACGGCTGCCACCGACGGAATGACGGGACTCTTCAACCGTAAGTACTTTGACAACTTCATCAAAGAGGAGTTTATCCAGGCGGAATTGCACGGTAACCACTGTTCGGTGATTATGATTGATGTCGATAATTTCAAGCACTACAATGATACCAACGGTCATCAAATGGGTGACGAAGTGCTGAAGAAGGTTGCCCGTATCATGAAGGATGGCGTGCGTAGAAGCGACATGGCCGCACGATATGGGGGCGAAGAATTTGTCATCGTCCTGCCCGGGACACCTAAAAAAATGGCGGAAAATATCGCTGAAAAACTGCGCAGAACCCTCGAGAATGAAAAATTTGCCAACGAGAAAAAGCAGCCCAAGGGCAAGCTGACCGCCAGCTTTGGTGTTGCCTCGTTCCCAGAAAATGGGGGAACGCCCGAAATTGTCCTTAAGGGAGCTGACCACTGTCTCTATCAGGCCAAGGAACAAGGCCGGAACATGGTTGTGGGAGCAAACGGTATCGTCGAATTGTAATTGAAACTGACAACACGCACATCTCTTCAGGAATCATCATGCTGATCCATAAAGGTTTTTTCTTCCTGGTTATGTTGAGTGCCGTCCTCTTCAACAGCTGCACGAGAGAATTCCGTCCCCGCTATCTGCCATCGGATCAAGTGGTATCCCAGTACTCTACTTTTGAGATGAGGCTGGTCAATCGGCCCTATACGGAGATTCTGCTCGGAGATGACCTGCCCGTCGAGGGGCTGCGGCAGGCTATCGAAAACACCTTAACCTATCTGGACATCATTCCCCAGGATCAGGAATTCGAATATGGCAAACTGAAGTATACGGCCAGTGAGGTTGCGCAGTCCATGCGGTTGTTCCTGGAAGTGCTGGCTGGCGTTGCAAATGATCGTGAACTGGTTTCGGAACTGGAAAAGAAGTTCTTTATTTTTGAATCCGTTGCCAACAAAGACAGTCAGGTGATGCTGACCGGTTACTACGAACCGGTTTTCAAAGGCAGTCTGCAACCGTCAGAAACATACAATGTTCCGGTGTATGGACCGCCTTCGGATCTCAATGTTCTGAATCTGGAGCAGTTCAGGAAGTCACTCAAATACCGGACCATCGTCTACCGCATGGAGAACGGTCAGCTGGTCCCCTATCATACCCGGGAAGAGATCATGGAGCAGAACGTGCTCGATGAAAAAGCAGAAATCCTGGCCTGGATGCAGGACCCGGTAGATCTCTTTTTTTTGCAGATTCAGGGGTCCGGAATTCTCATACTGCCTTCGGGGGATTATATCAAACTGAGTTGGGCCGGGGCCAACGGTCAGCCTTATTCAAGCATCGGTAAACTGTTGGTTACAGAAAATAAACTTCTCCTGGAAGAGGTCTCAATGGAAAGAATCCGGGAGTATATCAAAACCCATCCTGAAGAACTGAAGCAGATTTTGTATCACAACAAAAGCTATACCTTTTTCAATCTGGAAGAAAACATGGAGAATCCGCGGGGTAGTCTGAATGTGCCGCTGACGCCGTTGCGGTCCATCGCGCTCGATGTCACTGTGTTTCCAAAAGGCAGCCTGGGGTATCTGGTTTCCGATGTTCCAGAGTTTGACGAAAAGCTTGAGTTCAAGGGGGTAAAGCCGATTGCCCGCTTCGTCGCCAGCCAGGATACCGGAGGCGCGATCAAGGGCCCCGGACGGGTGGATCTATTCTGGGGCAATGGTCCCCTGGCTGAAAAGAGTGCGGGCATGATGCGCAGTTTTGGAAAGATCTATTTTATCATTGCCAAAAAGACGGTCCTCGACGAAATCACTTCGGTTTCGCGGTCAGACTGATAAAAAACTTTCTTGCAGTCGAGACGGTCGTCTCTCCCTGCGAGTTTTTTGCCCTGACCCGCCAGAACAGGTAGTTGATATCGTTGCTTTCCATCAGGCTGATGGCCAGTGCCGGCATTTCCCCCTCCAGGGGTTGAATCATTTTCGCTGATTCCCACTTGTCCCCCTTCGGCAGTTCGAAGATACTGTCTGTATCCAGGAATTGTTCATCTGCAGAGATCTGAACCTTGAACTGGTTGTATTGCTTGCTGCGCCACTGGAAAATAAAACGGCCATCCTCTGCGAAAGAGTGAGATTCTCCCGGAAACTCGAGGGCTATATCACTGAAATTGATGAACTCTTTGCTGGTAAGGGAGTTGTTGTCCTCGTTTGTCTCCTTGATATAGTTTGAACTGTCGATGACTGCCTCAACCAGATATTTCCCTTTCTGTTCCTGCTCGGGTATGGTCAGCGGCAGATGCATGATCTTTCTTTCGCCTGGTGCGATAATCCTGATCTTATCCTCGTAAAACCGTATCATCCGCTTGGGTCGGTGCTGATAGTACCAGCTGGCGAAAAACTCAACGTTTTCAGCCACGTCACCGCCGTCATTGGTAACAACCAGCTTGATATGGGCTGTTTCTCCCCTGAGGATTGAATTATTGTTGCTGACAGACAACTCCTCAATGAAGAGATCCGGAGGATCGAAGGTCACTTTCTTAGGCCCGGTTGGAATGGATTCCTGCTCCTTCATATTAACCGCCTGGGTGGTCACCGGTTTGTCCTGGGATACGGTCTGCGCTGGCGGACTGTGATTGGCGTCCGCTGCGAAAAAACGCATCTTCTGGTCTTCCATGCTGCTGGCTAAAAGTTTGCCGGTCGTTGAAAACACCCTTGCTGCAACAAAATATCCCCCTGCACCCCTTTTTCCAACAGGATAAACCAGCAATGCCCGGGTATCGGTCTTGGCCTTGGCGATAATTCGTTTTTTACCGAAGGTCATGATCAGTTGGTTGGGCATGGTCATCATTAACTTGACGACGACTGTCTGGTTTTTAGCCGAATAGTTTTTTACCACGACTTCGATCAACTGGTCCTTGCCGGTTGGAATGGTATCTTCACCGATGGTGATTTTTTCAACCATCAGACCTGTCGGTGAGTCGGTGGCGGCATGCAGACAAATGGGGGTCATAATCACGACCAGCATCACCAGCAAACGCATCTTTATCAGGATTCCAAGTGGATTCAAACCGGTTTTCCTATCTGGATGTTTATTTTTCATGGTCTTCAAAACAGGTTCCGCAAATATAAATAGAAAGCGTATCTATTCAGTTCGATTTCCGCTCAGCCCCGAAGGTATTGTGTTTCAAGAACCTTGGAAGCCATGGATGGCTTCCAGGAGCTCCAGGAGGATTCATGCGTTTCTTGAAATACAATACCTTTGGGGCGTATCCAGGTGAATAGATACCAGAAAGCGGGTTATTCATCTTCTGGCCGCTGTTGTATGAAATACTCCTCCCGCACGACCGCATCATTGCGATACAAAATAACTCTTCCCGATTCACTCCCGGTAATCAGATCCAGATCACCATCTGCATCAATGTCGACAGCCACAGGCACACTGCCCTGCAAAAATGAGAGGTTTTCCCCATATTGGTTGACCGGTATCCAGTTTCCAGCGAGGTCACTCTGATCATTCTTGAAGAACAGCACTTTACCGGCATCTGTTCCGATGATGAGTTCCATGGTACCGCTGTTATTGAGATCGCCAAAAAATGGCGCGGCCCCGAGGGTGACATCAATTTTCCGGTAGTCCCGCCGCATGATATTGAATCGTGCGGAATCATTGCGGATAAAAACGAGTCGTCCCTTAAAATTGCCTACCAGCAGGTCCACCAGCCCATCGTTGTCCAGATCCATTACGGCGGGTTTGGCATCCTTGTCCAGCCAGATGTGTTTAAAGAAATCCGGTTCTTCAACAAATCGAGGCTGGTCCGCGGACCCCTGGTTGTCAAAAAAACGTAACCGGCCCCTCTGGGTTCCCACGATCAAATCCAGATCCCCGTCCTGGTCCAGGTCAGTTAAAAGCGGGGCTGTGTTTGCTTCTCCTCTTGTATCAACATAATTTTCCGATATCAGTCTAAAATCCCACTCCTGCTCTGAACCCTGGTTTTGATAGTAGTAGATAGCCCCGGATTTGCTGCCGATCAGCAGATCCAGATCCCCGTCCTGATCGAGGTCTCCAAATGTGGGTGTGGATTTTGAGATGGTATCGTTCAACACCAGCGGGACATTCACCCGGACATATTTCGGGTCGACCTTGGCCAGAATAGTGGTCACATCTTCTGCAATCGTTAAATCCGGAGACATCTCTTCTTCTTTGGTCTCATCGGGCACTTCAATCTCGATCTCGACAGGGCCCTCCACCTCCTCGACAACCAGTGAGCCCTCCTTTTGATCGATGGAATTGTCCACGACAGATACCTGCGCATCTGTTGCCCCTTCCCTGCCGTTATTCAGAAACAGCAGAAAATCACCGGAATAGTTCCCGAGCAGCAGGTCTGGATTCCCATCACCATTCACATCCCGCAAAAACGGGTGAGCCCGGGAATAGACATTGAAAGTAAAGAGCGCCTTATCGTTCAGTTCCCAGATGTTGTTATCATCTCCCTGTTTGCCCGGAGAAATCAGCAGTTGGATTTTTCCCTCATCATCTCCCAGAACCATGTCTGCGTTTTTGTCCTGATTCCAGTCAAAAAGAGCAGGGACGGCGTTGCGAACAACCTTGGCCGATCCAAAACGGGTCGACTCGACGGCAAAAACGGGTTCGGTTTTCGTTCCCTTATTCAAATAGAGAATCACCCTGCCGGCAAAATTGCCGATCAACAGATCCAGATCACCATCATTATCAATATCAAGCAGTCGGGGAACGCTGTTGGATCCCACATCGATCTGAAAATAGGCCTGATCTCTCAGAATCCAGCTGGGCGATTCGGGCTTGCCTTGATTGATGATCAGTGCAATCTGCCCCTGTTTTCCACCTACCAGCAAATCCAGGTCTCCGTCGCCATCAATGTCACCCAGCGTCGGGGCACTGTTTTCCATGCCGGTGATGTAGAGCAGTTCTTCCGTTCTCAGAACCCAGTCCGGATCCTTCTGGGTGCCTACATTTTCATAATAGTTCAGGTTCCCACCGGCCTCGCCAACGATCAAATCCAGGTCCCCGTCCTTATCCAGGTCACCGGCAGCGATGCTGGCCAGGTTGCCTGTCACCACCAGTTTATGAAATTTAAAAAGGTTGGTACTGATGTTCCACAGGGTGCGGCTCTCTTCCCGCAATCGATTCTCGTACAGAAAAACAGTCGGGTTGGCACTGCCGATCACCATGTCATCATCGTTGTCACCATCGATATCGACAAAAACCGGGGTCGATTCCCCGCCAATGTCTATCAGCTGAAAATTGCGTTCGGTAAACACCCATTTGGGGGAAAAAACCGTTCCCTCATTCTTATAAAAGCTGAGGGTTCCGTTTTTCTGGCCCACCAGCAGATCCAGGTCCCCATCCCCATCCCAGTCAAACAAACCGGGAGCGGCGTGGGTTTCCAGTCCGAATTCCAGTACTTTTATGGGTGGGCGGGTTTTGAAATCGGCTTTTTTCCGGGTGCCTTCGTTGAATAAAAGCCACACTTTCCCTTCAACAGTCCCAATCAGCAGATCCGGTTTTCTTTTGAGATTGACATCAGCAAACAGTGGAATACTGCCTTTCCCAACCTCGATACCTTCATATTTGGGGGTAACCAGTTTGAAAACGGGGATGAGGTTGTTGCCTTCATTTTCAAAAAACCAGATCCGTCCCTCGTCAGAACCGATGAAGAGATCAAAATCCCCATCGTTATCAATATCGACCAGCGTCGGGGCGGATCGTTCACCAACATCAATCACATTCCGTATTTTGATTTTCCGGCCCTGTTTGCGAATCTCAAAAACGGCTTTATACTGCTGGGTAATCAAAACAAAATTGGGTGTGTGTCGGTCTCCCTGATTTTCAAAATAGGCTATCTCACCATTTTCCTGACCCAGAAAAATATCCTTGTCTCCATCGCCGTCGATATCCGCAAATGCTAACTTTGATGAACGCATCTCATGGGAAAACAGCAGGCTTTTTTCGCCGTTCAGCATCCCATAATACTGTTGTTCCCATTTATATTTTATCTCGGTGGCGGAAAAAACTTCCCCCTGTAAGATTAACAAAGATAAAATTATACCGGTCAGAATTTGTTTCATATGGGTCAGCGCATATTTTCACGAAACGGTCTTGCTTGTTTTCAGGGCCCTGCCCGGTGTTTTCAAGGCTCCTTACCGGGACTTGTCCAGCCGGTTCCAACAAACCGGCAGACAGGGTTCCATTTATTGCTGCAATTAGTACATCATGATTCGTGCCTTTTTTACCGATTCCCCTTATTTATTTGTATCTATTCAGTTTGATTTCCGCTCAGCCCCGAAGGTATTGTGTTTCAAGAACCCTGGAAGCCATGGATGGCTTCCAGGAGGATTCATGCGTTTCTTGAAACACAATACTTTTGGGGCGTATACAGGTGAATAGGGACATTTATTTTTCATGTGTGGCTGGCTGGATTCAATGGTTCTTTCTTCTGGGCGATGACAGGCCTGTTTTGAGCGCAGCGTTGCGATAATCCGGCGAAGGGGTCTGAAAGAGATTTGTACCAGACACGGATTCGTTACAGCGACCTATGCTCATGCTTCGTTGTGACCTGTGGTCATGGGTGTTTGTGAGAAATCATCCAGCAGTGGTGAATATTGGGTCGTCTTTGAAAGTCCGGAGGCAGCGTTTCCAGTGAGATGTCCTTTACCTGGTAGGTAACAGGTATCTGTTCATCCAGCTTGAATCCTCTGAGATTATTAGAAAATATCAGGGTTCCCCCCCTGGAGAGACACCGGGCTGTCAGTCGGATGAGAAAGGGGTGATCCCGTTGGACATCAAAAATCGATTTGGTACTCTTTGTATTTGAAAACGTTGGCGGATCCAGAAAAATAAGATCATATTTGCTGTCTGTCTGTTTCAGCCAGTTGAGACAATCTTCCCGTTCAAAAAGATGCCGGTCCGGTTTGATCTGATTCAGGAGCAGATTTCGTCTGGCCCAGTCGAGGTAAGTCTGCGAGCTGTCAACAGACATGGTTGAAAGGGCACCTCCCATCGCAGCATGTACCGTTGCCGTTCCGGTATAGGCAAACAGGTTGAGAAATCGCTTTCCCGCAGCCATCGCTCCAATCATCTGCCGTGTCAACCGATGGTCCAGAAACAGTCCGGTATCCAGATAGTCGGTCAAATTAATGTGGAACCGGCAGCGGCCTTCCTCCACTTCGAAAAAAACCTGCTCGGATCGAATCCGCTGATATTGAGATTTTCCCTTTTGACGATCACGGACCTTCAAAAATATGTTTTCAGCAGGGACATTCAGAATATCCGGCAGAACGGACAGGATATCGTTTAACCGGGAATGGGCCAGGTCGGGGTCAATGGTAGACGGGGCTTGATATTCCTGAACCTGGATCCAGTCATGGTAAATATCCACCGCCACAGCATATTCAGGCAGATCATGGTCATACACCCTGAAACAGTCAATATTTTCAGCCAGGCGCCATTTCTTCAACCGTTTCAGGTTCTTCTGCAACCGATTGGTAAATCCCTCAATCTCCGGACCTGCAGTCCAGTTTTGCGGGGTGACCCGGTTATCGGGGCTGGGTGACCGTTTGGGGTCGACCGGTTTTTTTTTGAAACCCGTAAAAGTGAAGAGTCGGCACTCAATGGTTCCATTGTAAAATGTGTCGGTCTGGCTGAACGGTAATCCGACATCTTTCCCCAGCGGAATGTTGCCGGTAAAAAGAGAAGCATGCCAGCCAGGAAATTCCTGTCTCAATTTTTCCCCCAGTTGCCGATAAAGTGATCGCAGCTCGTGTTGTCTGCCCATGCGCTCACCATAGGGGGGATTCAGAATGACAATTCCCGGTTTTTCCCGGGTTTTTGGATGGGGTGTCAGCTCGGAGAGGGATCTCTTTTCAAAATGGATGAATCCCGAAAGCCCAGCCTTTTCGAGGTTTGCAACTGAATTTCGGATCGCTTTCGGGTCTGCATCATAACCGATAATCGGAGGCAGGTTGCTGATCCCGACCGATTCCCGTTCTTCGGCTTCTGCCAGCAGTTCATCCCAGATCTGTTGGTCGTGTTGTTTCCATTTGAAAAAACCAAAATAGTCCCGCAGCAACCCGGGGGCAGAATCCGCTGCAATCAAGGCGGCTTCAATCGGAAAGGTTCCTGAGCCACACATGGGGTCCATTAGTCCTCCCCCCTGTCCGGCAATCTCTTTCCAACCCGCCTTCAGCAGGATGGCAGCAGCCAGGTTCTCTTTCAGGGGGGCCCTTCCCCCCTCTGTGCGGTATCCGCGTTTATGCAGACTCTCCCCCGACAGGTCCAGGCTGACAGTGGCCTGGTTTTTCAGGATGTGGAGGTTGATACGGATATCCGGTCTGAAAAGATCGATTGAAGGGCGGCAGTCAAACTGCTCTCGAAACTGGTCCACAATGGCGTCTTTTACCTTCAGGGCGCCAAAGTGGCTGTGCTCAATCCGTGACCGCGACGAGAAAAAGTCAACCGCCAACGTTCCATCCGGTTCCAGGTGGTCAGACCAGTTGATCTGTTTAATGCCGTCATAGAGGTTTTCGGGCAGCTTGGCCTCAAAACTGGCAATGGGCATCAACACCCGATTGGCTGTTCTCAGCCAGAGACAGGCACGATACGCCAATTGCAGATCGCCCTCAAAATAGACGCCGGATTGTGTTTGCTGTGTCCATTCAGCGCCAATTTCTTTTAACTCGGTATTGAGCAGTGACTCAATCCCTTTGGGTGCTGTGGCGAAAAAACGGCTACGCTGCTCCATGAACAATGATTGGAAACGGGTTTGTTTGGCTGGAGCCATTGCAGGCCAGCCAGAAATTGTGTCGAACAGTGCATTCCGCACTGGAAAATGACTTCACAAACTGTTATTCTTTAATAAACCGGTATAAATCGGAGCCCCTTAACATCTTGACAGCTATGGTTTTGATATCAGTCAGTAGACTGATAAAAGGCTTTTCCGGCTTGTCACACTGGTGATGATGAAAATGCTGATGGTGCAGAACCCATGATATCCCATCCGGCAGATTAAAGAAAACCGCTAACTGATAAAAACGCATAACCTTTGATCAAATAGACCCGGGCAGTTTAAACAAACTTCCGCAAGACTATAAACATATGGTTTTCAAACACTTTTTTCAGTTTCAGGACGGTAACAAGTCCAGGCAGAAGCGGAAACCTGTTCCGACACAAGCGGCCGCACCAGCCAAACCTAAGACAGGTGGTTTGTGCAGTATTTTCAGAGAGGGCATCCAGTTGAAGGAAGGTCCGCGAAATCAGCTGGCAGCAAGGGTCGAGGAGGGTGTCACCTATTTCAACAGGTACAATGAAGGCCGCATCAGCCACGCTTTTGAATCATTTGATCCTGCGATGCGGTTCGCTCTGTATGAAATTATCTACCTGCTTCATGTAAACGATAGCCGCCTCAAAGAGCTGAAATACCAGATTTTCAGTTCTGATAAAAAGAAAGCCAATGGGGGGGAAAAAAAGGTTGATCTCTTCATGGAGGGGACCCCGTCGGGTGTCAAGGGGATTTCCCAGCTCTCGCCGATTTTTCAGCAGGATTTTGAAGACTACATCCGGAAGACATTTGACGACCGGATTCAGCCACCTGACAGCTCGGCTCCCATTGAAGGTATATACAGTATCGGCTCGATCGGTACCGTCGGTCACAAGAATATTGCGTCAGACCTGGATCTGGAGGTTCAGTTCAACCTGGAACCCTCCCAATTCGATACCAATGACTGGACCGACGCCATGCTGAAGGAGACCCTGATGAAGGAGCATGGTCGGCTGATTAAACGCTATTACCAGAAAAAAGGGATTGATCCGGGAAAAACGCAGTCGGATGAACAAAGAAAAAAGGCTTCCCTTTTTTTTAGAAAACGGATTGAGCAGAAGTACCCGATTCTTTTTCACCATCTGATATCAAAAACCAGGAATGCTGAAAAAGAGATCCTCAAGAACAACGACCAGAAAATGAGGTACCAGCTGCTTCTGGAAATTATCGAACTGACCAAGACCGACGCTTCCTGGGAAGCAAAGTCGAACCTGTCGCAGCAGGAACAGCTGCTGAAAGCGCGGATTCTCAAAATTCAGAATTATGTACAGGACAAATTTCCTGAAGCTGAAGTGTACCTGTTCCCTTTTTCCAGAAGGGATCTGCAAAAAGGGTATTTCGGGTCAACCCTTGATTCCAAGGAATCCTCAGGTGGGGCCTATGAATTGATTCTCAATTATGAAACCCTGATGCCGGGCATCTATTTTACCCCTGTCATCCCCAGCCATTTTCTTTTCAGCCCTGAGATCAACAACAACAGCCGTCAGTTTGAAAACTTCACCCATTTTCTCCAGTTTGGCCTGATGGATTTCTGCAAAGAGATCGTTGACCAGATCAATCATCAGGGTCCAACCCCGGATCTCGATCCGGTCTATGTCGCCAGTCATCAGCCGGCAGCCTACTGGGAAGCCTTCAAAGCATCCTCCGGAAATCTCCCCAAAGCAACCCTCAACATCCTCCGTTATGAAATGCTGCTGGAAAAGAAGCTGGGGAAAACCACCATTCAGTTGATTAAGGACCCGGAACTGCTGAACAAACTGGTTAACGAAGCCAATCCCCACGGTGCCGGCGCGAACGGCAGTCAGTTCCAGCCGGAGGAACTGCTGGAACTGGAAAATGAGTTCCCTGCACTTCAGTTTGACCCCTGGTGGATACGATACAAAGCGCTGAAAGTGGCATATGGCATACCGGGCCTGATGCGCGGGATTACCGAGAATGAATCGGGGGACGTCTCACAGATCATCGACTATGCCTTTGCCCTGCATATCCGGGTGTCCGATGTTTTTACAAAACCGGGTGATACCCGGAAATTTGACAAGCACCGCGAAAAAGTCCTGCTGAAGTACCTGAGCCGGGCGTTCCCGGAGGAATCGGACAAGCGGACCCGCCTGATGGCCACTTTTATCGGTGACGTTCAGACAGTAGCTGATTTTGAAACCGATCTGCGCCAGCTTTTCCTGAAGAGTGTTGAAAGAATTCAGGAAAAAGTAAAAAAGATGATCACGATAGATGAGAAAACCTCCAAGGAGTTCGAAATCTGGCACCATTACTATCTGAAAAGCTTCAAACCTGCTCCCAATGTGGTGCAGCGCTGTATTCTCAATCACCTGCAGATCCCCAGGGGTCGGCTGCAGATCGGATACCTTCCTAAAAAGGGCTGGTTTTTCCGGTCTCTGCAGAAGGGATTATCTGTCGGCAAACGATTTGAATCGTCCATTCTGAACCTGTTACCGGAAGAGATCATGCTGGTTGACAGCCCCCATTTTCTCAAGGGACTGGTATACTGCGTGATTAACGGATACTATGGCATATTCAACCAGGGGATGTTGAACGAGACCAAGACCGAGGTTGAATACGATTTGAAACACACGAATCTGGGCTCGAAAAATGACAACCAGCTTGCATTTGTCCGACCCGACCAGATTGAGCGGATCATGAAGCAGATCAACGACCTTTTTGGTGAAAAGAAGGTCAGCTACCTGGACTGTATCCAGACAGATCGAATTATCAATGAAGTCATGATCTTTTTGAACCTGCTGAAATACGGCAGTTTATCCATTCTTTACCGTGACAACCTGAACACCATTTATGTCGATCAGTTTGACATTCCTCATTTTGATGAACAGATCGAGTCGTACATCAGTACCTACCAGAAAATGCTCAAGGCCAAATCCCTGCACATCCTTCTCCGGAAATACCTGCAAGCCAGGAAGATTGATCTCAAGCATGTCAAGCTGAAAACATGGGTGAACCCCAACTGCGTTGAGACCAACCATGCGTCGACCAAATATGAGGCGAAGGAGAACGAGCTGGCGGAGCACTTTCATTCCGTCATCATGAAAATTCACGCGGAAACTGCGCAATAGGAAAACCGCCTTGCTGATCCGCTGAGCTGCCTGAAAACGATGCCATGAGACTTGTTGATTCAAAACAGATGCAGGCAATGGACCACTACACGATCGAGACCATCGGTCTCTCCGGTCTGGTCCTGATGGAAAATGCGGCCCGTTCCTGGGTTGCGGCGGCGGAACCCGTTTTGAAGCAGGCAGAGGGGATCACGATCTTCTGTGGAGCCGGCAACAACGGCGGCGACGGTTATGCCATTGCCAGAAACCTTGTCAGCCAGGGGTATGTGTGCCAGGTTGTTGCTGTCAACCCCCCCAAAACGAGTGGTTGCGTCACGAATGCCCGGATCTGGGAGGCATACGGATCAGCGGTTTCCTGGGAGCAGTTTCGGGAAAACGATCCCCGGTTGTCAAAAAATGGCGTCATTGTCGATGCGATCCTGGGCACCGGTGTTGAATCGGATATTCGCGGTTCCCTGGTGGAGATCCTGCATCAGATCGACCGCTTCCCCGGAACCAAGATGGCGGTGGATATTCCTTCGGGTATCAGCGCTTCATCCGGAGATCTTCTGGGAGTCAGCATCCGTGCGGATCACACCATTACTTTTCAGGTCGAAAAGGTGGGACACCATCTTTACCCGGGAAAAGCCTTTGCCGGGAAGCTCAGTTGCCAGAAAATCACCATTCAGGAAAATTTCTTTGATTTTAAACCCGAATATTACCTGATTGAAGCCGGAAGCGTCCGTCCATATCTTCCGGAAAGAAAGCCCGATGACTATAAAAACCGTTTTGGTCACCTGGCAGTGATATGCGGGGCGACAGGCACTTTGGGGGCGGCTCTGCTGGCCAGCCAGGCTGCCATCAAAACCGGTCTGGGTCTGCTGACCGCAGCATTGCCGGCTTCGGGACGGAATGTATTCCCCGGCAGGACCCCGGAATTGATGACCGTTGATCAGGAGGAGATCTCTGCCGACTGGTTGAAACGGTTTAACGCCCTGGTTGTCGGTTGTGGTCTGGGTCGGGAGAGCAGGCTATGGGGTAAGATCGAAAGACTGCTGCAGGATGACAAGATACCCGCCGTTATCGATGCTGACGGATTTTATGGTCTCAGGAACTGGCAGGGAATCCATCTGCAAAATCGAATTCTAACCCCCCATCCGGGTGAGTTTGCCCAGCTTTCCGGCTTTGAAAAACCGAAAAGCAATGCAGAAAGAATTTCGCAGGGGCTCCTGTTTGTGGAAAAAACGCCCACGACGCTGGTTCTGAAGGGGGCTCCCACCCTTGTTTTCAGCCCACCGGGACGGGTGTTTGTCAACGGCACCGGAAACGTCGGTATGGCGACCGCCGGCAGCGGAGACGTGCTGGCAGGCATTATCGGCGGACTGCTGGCCCAGGGGAGATCACCGCTTCATGCAGCCCTGCTGGGAACATGGCTGCATGGTAAAAGTGGCGATTTGTACCGGGCCGACTATGGTGAAGAATCCCTCACGGCTTCCTGTCTCATCGAAACCCTGGGTTCAGCTTTCCAGGAGCTGAAAAAAACAGGCGACACGCCGAGAGTCGAACCTTAGAAATCGTCATCCTTTTCTTCTTCGTCTTCCGCTTCATCGTCCTCATCATTATATGCGGCCGCTTCCGTTTGCTTCTTAATAATCAGATCCTCCAGCATGTCTTTTTGTGCCAGAAGTTCTTCAATCGAGCTGTTCGGACTGAATTTCAGGGGACGGGGCAGGTTTTTTACCAGTTCCAACATCTGCTCATGGTTTTTGGCAATCATCATTTGAGCAACAATTCCGGCTGCCATACCTGCTGTTAATCCATAGAAAAAACCTTTCATATGACTCCTGATTCTGTGAGATTTGTTTGAATTGAGACTGAGATAGTTCAATCATACCGAAAAAATCTGATTATGGGAATGGTTTCCGATACTCCCCAAGTTCTTCAGATCTTAAATAAATAAAATGAAAGATTCAATGAGAATTATTTGATTTTCGGTTGACTCAGGGTCAATACTGCAATAGAACTATTTGGAACGAGAGTGAAACCAACAGATAAAACCTTCACCACTAAATAAAAGCTGCCATGGAAGATCATCTGAATGAAATAGAACGGAAAATGAACAAAGCCATTGACGTTTTAAAAACCGATTTTCAAAAAGTGCGGACCGGCCGGGCGAACCCTGCCATACTCGATAATATCCATGTCGATTACTACGGCACCCCCACATTGCTGAATCAAGTCGGCAACATCAGTGTCCCCGATCCCCAGTTGATTGTGATTACACCCTGGGAAAAGAAAATATTGTCAGACATCGAAAAGGCAATCCAGAAATCCGATCTGGGATTGACCCCTCAAAACGACGGAAATATTATTCGGCTGCCGATTCCACCATTGACAGAAGAGCGAAGGAAAGATCTGGTCAAGCAGATTAAAAAACTGGGTGAAAACGCAAAAATCCCCATCCGGAATGTCAGACGGGAAGGCAACGATCTGGTAAAAAAAATGGAGAAAAACAAGGAAATATCCCAGGATGAACAAAAACAGCAGCTGGCTAAAATCCAGGCACTGACGGATGATCATATCCAGATTGTGGATGAGATGATGGTCCGCAAGGAAAAAGAGCTGATGGAAGTTTAAACCGCCCGGAATAGCGGCAATTGCAGATCATTGCCGTGATCAACGGCTCCAGCCGGTTGACGGATTGTCAATCTCGAATGTCTCTTTCAAGAAAGGGAAGTCCCGCACAGACATTCAGGAAAAATGCCCGCTATTCCAGCCTTGCAACTGTTTAACACCCGACCGTCCCCGTTTATCCCCGATTAATTGTTTCTTTTTTATTGCCTTCTTAGCCCGTTTTACCTTAGATTAAAGATTCAAGCTCCTGTTTTGCATTTCTTTCCAGAAACTGATGCGGACAACAGTGTCAAAGGTCCGCTTGGAACTCCGGCAACTTTTGGCGGATAAAGCTTCTACAGTTCCTGCCATGTGGCTTTTCGCCGTCAGAAATCCGGGACCAATCGCTGTAAGACCCGTACCGAACAGAATTATTTTATTATTAAAAGCCACCGATTCACCAGGAGGTCATATGAAAGAAACAAACAAGTTACTTATCACTCTATTCGCCCTGCTTTTTCCTCTCTGTGCGTTTGCTCAGCAAAAAACAGAAGCAGACACGGCTATGGCCAGGAAACCCGGTCATGTTTATGTCAGTCCTGAGGGGAAACTGTATGTTAAAAGCAAAACCCCGATTTATCTGCGCCTGGCAACATCAGCCGATAAAAATGCGGAGAGTTACATTCTGAGAAATCAGGCCAGTCTGGATTCCAGCCTGCCACCGGAAAAATTCGAGTTTGAAGGCCACGGTCCCCATACCATCCGGCATATGGCCGATCACCGGGTTCCCCAGAAAAAAGCGGACAACCACATCTTTCATGTTTACGATGACGGAAAAGCACCCAAAGCCGCACTTTCAGTGACCAAGGCCCCCTGGGTCTATAACGGAAATGTCAATATCTACGGGAAGCCGGTTAAAATTTCGTTCGCTTTCAGCGATGCCGATTCCGGTGTATTTGCCGGTTATGTCTCTTTGAACAGCGAGTCCTTCATCCCCTATGAAAAGCCCCTGACGCTCAATCAGGAAATCGATTACAAGTTGCAGTTCTATGCTCTGGACAATGTAGGCAACAAGTCCACGCTTCGGACACGATTGTATTCCCTGGATTTCACCCCACCGGAGACAGTGACCAGGGTACTAGGTCCCCATCTTGCCCAGGCTGGAGAGGATATCCTCTCCCCCAGATCAAAGATCACCCTGAAAAGTCGTGATATGAAGGCAGGTGTCAAACTGATCCGGTACCGCTTTAAGGGGAAAAAAGGGGTCTACGAGAAGGAGCCCCTGACCATGAGCGGTCTGAAAGACGGCAGCTACAAGGTGGTTTACGCAGCTGAAGACCGGGTGCAAAACCAGGAAACGAACCAGTCCTTTGCCTTCTATCTGGACTCTATTCCGCCGGTGGTCATGGATCAACTGATTGGGGATCAGTACCTGAAAGGAAAAGTGCAGTATGTTTCCGGGCGCACAACGGTTGAACTGACAGCGACTGACAACAAGGCTGGTGTTGAAAAAATCCGGTACTATCTGAATAGCAAAAAAAGCATGATCTATGGTGATCCCTTTATCTTCCCTCAGAGAAACGGCAAGGCGACCTACTCTTTCAAGGCCAGTGACAAAGTGCTCAATGTCAGTAAAGCCATCGATAAAGAGGTTATCGTCGATATCAGTGAGCCGAAGGTGATTCCCAGTTTCAAGGGGGAGCACTATTTCAGCCGCAAAACGAACTACATCCGACTGACAACTGAAATCGATCTGCAAACCACCGACAATCTGTCCGGTGTCAAGAGCGTTTTCTATAAACTCAATAGTGCCCCTGAACGGTTAAACGGCGGGCCGTTTACTGCCCCCACCGAAGGGCTTCATATGCTGACATTCCGGGCAATTGACAACGTCAACAACCAGGCTGAAGAAAAAACGATTGATCTGTATGTAGACGAAGTGGCTCCTGAAATCTTTCACCATTTTGGTGTCAATACCACGGTCGAAGGCAAGCAGATTTATCCGCTGAAATCGCTGCTCTATCTGGCAGCAACAGACCTGCAGGCCGGTATCCGGAATATCTATTACAGCATTAACGGTGCAGATGAAATCAAATACCGCAAACCCCTTTCTTTCAAGAAAAAGCAATCCTACAGCATAAAAATCAGAGCCATTGACAATGTTGGCAATACCTCATTCAGTGATGTCAACTTCGAAATCCAATAAATCTGATCTGACCTGACAACCGCACACCATCGGCGTTCGATGGTGTGCGCCCAACACTTTCCCTTGATCAAATCCCTCCGGTTCATTTAAGTTAACCATCAGAGGCGGTACACAACCGAATTGGTGAAGCGATCCCCGCCCAGATTATCATGACGTCCGTTTTAGCAATAGATCAACCATGACTTCTACAAGAACTCTACCGGATCTGAATGGCGTTTTTCTTTTGATCGCTGATCAGGACAGTTCCAATCTGAGAAACATGAAGCGGTATCTCACGGAACTGGGGGCTATTGTTCATCTGGCAGGAACCATGACAAATGCCACGGGGATCATCTCGAACAAACTGGTTCATGCTGTCCTGGCTGATGCGGAATTTGATAAAAGAAACGGGTTTGAAATCTTCCAATACTATAAAACAGCCGTCCCCTCCGGGCTCTTTTATTTTATGTCGGATAAATCACCGACAGATCCCGTTTTTAAAGAGAGTCCCATTGAGGTTGATGGATTCTTTAAAAAACCGGTCAAGATCGAAGCGCTGGCCCAGAGTATTCGGGAAAAAATTCGGGTAGACACCTCTTCGATCAGTAAACTAGACCCGTTGACAGAGTTGTTGCGTCCCTATCTGATCTTTCGGTCTCCGGTCATGCGGCGGGGTCTGATGATCCTGCCCAAAGTCGCTGCCAGCAGTCACAGTGTCCTGGTGACAGGAGAGACCGGAACCGGAAAGGAGATGGTCGCCAGGGCCATTCATGGTCTGAGTCCCTTTGCCAATGGACCTTTTATTGCGGTCAACTGCGGTGCGATTCCGGAAAGCCTGATCGAAGGAGAACTGTTTGGCCATGAAAAGGGGTCCTTTACCGGGGCCCAAACCCAGCACCGCGGAAAATTCGAACTGGCCCGCAATGGGACCCTGTTTCTGGATGAAATCGGGGAAATGCCCTTGGCATTGCAGGCTCGTTTATTGCGAGTATTGGAGGAAAAACAGTTTTACCGGGTAGGGGGCGAGAAACCGATTAAAACCCATCTGCGTATTGTCGCTGCCACACAGGTGAACCTGGAAAAATCGGTGGAAGAGGGTCTGTTTCGTGAAGACCTGTACTACCGGTTGAATGTGTTGCGGATTCATCTCCCGGCACTCAGGGAAAGAATCGAGGATATTCCACTGCTGGCATGGACCTTTCTGGAAAGGGCCTTTGCAGAGTTGAATCGCAACAAACCGTATCCCTCTCTGTCATCCGACCTGATACAGATTCTGGTTGAGCAGCACTGGCGGGGTAACGTGCGTGAACTGAAAAACCTGATGACCCGGCTGGCAGTTCTTCTGCCCGGGCATGTCCGACAGGTTGTCCCTGACCATCTGGCCATGTATTTTCCGGAGAAGATGATGTCCTTTCAGGATTTTCGACCGGAACCGGATCGATACGACCAGAATTTCAGTGGGCATGACAATGTGATTGAGGTCTCATCCTATCCCACGGAGGAAGGAACGTTTATTCCCAAAGGCACACCCATGAAGGAGGCCGAGGAGATGCTGATCAGGGCCGCTTTGAAATATAACGGGGGAAACCGGACCAAGGCTGCCAAGATGCTGGGCATCGGAATCCGTACCATCAGAAGAAAGATCAATGAAGCAGAATAACGGAGCGTGCTGTGTTTAATGTATTTATCGATGGCCGGGCCGGTACGACGGGGCTGCAGATCGCCGACCGCCTGAAGACGCGGGAGGATATCACCCTGGTTGAAATCCCCCATGACAAACGGAAAGACCCAAAAATAAAGGCGCAGATCCTCAATGAGGTGGATCTGGCGATTCTGTGTCTGCCGGATGCGGCTTCCCGGGAGTCTGTTTCCATGATCAGCAGTGACCGGGTTCGCGTCCTGGATGCCAGCACCGCCCATCGGACACAGGAAGGCTGGGTCTACGGTCTGCCCGAACTGGCTCCGGCTCAGCGTGAGAAGATCAGGATGTCGTCAAGGGTCAGCAATCCCGGATGTTACCCCACCGGATTTCTGCTTGGAATTGTGCCCCTGCTGAAGGCCGGTATTGTTGCTGCCGACTATCCGGTCTGCATTGATGCTGTCTCGGGTTATTCCGGTGGTGGGAGACAGATGATCGAAAAATACCAGGCCCGGCAGGCTGAACATCCGGATTCGCCCTGGTCCTATCGAAAGTACAGTCTGCAGTTGAAACACAAACACATTCCGGAAATGAAGCGTTATTCCGGGCTAAACCATGACCCGATTTTCATTCCAGCGGTGGGCCATTTTGAACAGGGGATGCTGGTTTCCATACCGCTGGTGACCCGTCTGCTGAAAAAAGGGACAACCGCGGTCCACATTCATGAGAGCCTGGCTGAATACTATAAGAAGGAAGCGTTTATCAATGTCTCTGAACCCAACGATATTGACCAACTGGAAGACGGATTTCTCTCACCCCTGTTGTGTAATGAAACCAACCGGGTCGACATCATGGTCTTTGGAAATGACGATCAGGCAGTCGTCATCTCACGACTTGACAATCTGGGCAAGGGCGCTGCAGGGGCTGCCATTCAAAACCTGAATCTCATGTTGGGCGTCGAGGAGCATACAGGACTGAACCGAAACCGGTAATCATCTAATCGAGAATAACAATGAACCAGGCTCATGAGGATATCAAGAAGTCATTTCAAAATCATAAAATCATTGCATCTGAATCCAAATCCTGGTATGTCGGAAAACCGGGAACCACCCTGAATTCCTTCAGCATTACCTGGTCCCCCGGGTCGATCGTGCTGTATGGGCAGATGGGAAACGTCACGCTGATTGCCAAGGAGTTCAGTTCTTATGAAAACGCCAAAAAATGGCTGGGAAGCTGTGATCTGGAGACCTTTAAACGGACCGTTGCCCACGAAATACCGGAAAATCTGACCTATTTTTACGAGGCTTGCCGTTTCTGGGGCAGGGAACCGCATTATAAATAGCGGATCTATTTTCATTTTCCGCTCTCATCGGTACCCTGGTAGACAGCTGGATCACATCGGCAGGACATTTGCCGTGGATCTGAATTGACAGTTTGGACAAAACAAAATAAATTTAAATTACTGGTATTGATAAACTAAATGGATAGAACAACCTATTCAGATAAATCTCATAAATAATATTATAAAGAGTAAAAGAACCATGAGTGAAGAACAAAAAGAACCTCAACCGGAAGAACCCAAAAAAGAGGAGTTTCAGTTTCAGGCTGAGATGTCCCAACTGCTGAATCTGATCACCCATTCGCTGTACACCCATCGCGAGATTTTTCTGAGGGAACTGATCTCCAATGCATCAGATGCCCTGAACAAACTGCATTTTGTCTCATTGACAGATGAGAAGGTACTGGGAGATGACGGTGATCTGAAAATAGAGATCGACCTGAATGAAGAGGAGAAGCGTTTCTCCATATATGATAACGGCATCGGTATGTCCCGGCAGGAGTTTATTGAAAACCTGGGTACCATTGCCAGTTCCGGCACCGGTAAATTCATTAAGCAGATGACCGGTGACAGCAAGACCGACCTGGAGCTTATCGGTCAGTTTGGCGTCGGATTTTATGCGGTCTTCATGGTTGCCGAAGAGGTCACGGTGGACAGCCGCTCGTATAAAAGCGAAGAGGGTTTCCGCTGGATATCAAAAGGAACCGGTTCCTATACGATCGAACCCGTGGAACTGAAACAGCGGGGAACCCGCATCTCTTTTAAATTTAAGGAAGATGCAGGGGATTTGGCCAGCAAGTGGCGGATCGAAAGCACCATTAAGAAATACTCCGATTTTGTATCCTTTCCCATCAATTTGAATTCGGAAAAGGCCAACCAGTCCACGGCACTCTGGTCAAAACCAAAGGATGATGTCAAGGATGAGGAGTACAAGGAGTTTTTTAAATACATTGCCAACTCCACGAAGGATCCCCTGAGCTGGTTGCATCTTAGCGTCGAAGCCCCGGTACAGTTCAAATCGATCCTCTTCATCCCCGAGGAGCCCGAACGCTTCCTGATGACCAACGATCTGGATACACGGCTTCATCTTTACGTGAAGCGGGTTTTTATCCAGAACGACTGCAAGGAACTCATTCCCCAGTGGCTGCGTTTTGTCAAGGGTGTTGTGGATTCGGAAGACCTCAACCTGAATATCTCCCGGGAAGTGACCCAGAAAAACGTGATCATGGAGAAGATCAATAAATACCTGGTGCGGAAACTGCTGGGAGAGTTCAAGGAGTGGTCGGAAAAAGAGAAGGAGCGGTTTGAGAATTTCTGGAAAAAATTCGGTTACTTCATCAAGGAAGGGATTCATACCGATTTTGCCAATCGGGAAAAACTGATCGAGCTTTATCGCTGTGAATCCTCCTTCGAAGTCGACAAGCTCACGTCACTGCATGACTATGTCGAGCGAATGGGGACAGATCAGGAAGAGATCTATTACGTCTACGGCAAAAACCGGGTGGCGATTGAGAACTCGCCGAACCTGGAGTACTTCAAGAAAAACAGTATCGAAGTCCTTTACCTCTATGATGAAATCGACGATTTTATCATGCCTTCCATTGGCACTTACAAGGAGAAGCCGCTGGTTGGAATTGACAAGGCCGATCTGAAGCTGAAAGATGAAAAAGCAGCTGAAAAGGATACGGTCCAGCTGGACGCCAAATCCAAAAAGAAACTCCTGGGTTACTTCAAGGATATCCTTGGGGACCGGGTGGAAGACGTCATCGAGTCGAAACGGCTGGTGGACAGCGCCTGCACCCTGGTCAGTCCCAAAGATGCCATGAATGCCAACATGGAAAGGATGATGAAAATGATGGACCAGGATTTCAAAGGTGGGAAACGGGTCATGGAGGTGAATCTGTCCAATTCACTGATCCAGCATCTGGCGAATATCCAGAAAAAATTTCCCCAGGACCCCCTGCTGAGGGACTGCATCGAACAGCTGTTTGAAGGTGCCAGTCTGCTGGAAGGGACCCTGGAAGACCCTTCCAAAATGGTTCCCCGGACGACTTCGCTGATGGAAAAAGCGACGGCGCTTTATCTTAAATCTTTGGAAAGTTAATATCATCGCACCATCTCGAAGCGGGATATATCCTCATTCAATCAAACAGGGAGAAAAAGAATATGCACGCCGTGAAACGCCATAT
>Ga0180009_10000692_pt1 | contig 44422 bp, 27 predicted proteins | sample OS_PC_MetaG_FD_123537 | JGI IMG/M metagenome (GOLD analysis project Ga0180009, IMG submission 123537) | Groundwater microbial communities from the Aspo Hard Rock Laboratory (HRL) deep subsurface site, Sweden - OS_PC_MetaG | ecosystem: Environmental > Aquatic > Deep subsurface > Groundwater...
GTCGTCAGGAGCTGTTAAACTTGGAAAAACGCCTGATCCAGCGGGAAGAAAATATGGATCGAAAAGTAGATTTATTGGAAAAAAAGGAACGCGATATCAGTAATCGCGCCAGACTTGTTGCCCAAAGAGAAAAGACAAACGAAGATAAAGAAAAGCAATTAACGGACTTAATTGCCGAGGAAAAGGAAAAACTGCAGAAGGTTTCCGGCTTAAGTAGCGAGCAGGCCAAGCAAATACTGCTAAAACATATGGAAGATGACGTTCGCTATGATGCCAATTTGATGATCAAGAAGATTGAAGAGGAAGCGAAGGAAACCGCCGATAAGAAAGCGCGCTATTTAGTTAGCCTGGCGATTCAGCGCTGTGCCGCCGAACATACCGTCGAGTCAACAGTGAGTGTAGTGAGTTTGCCCAGCGATGATATGAAAGGCCGCATCATCGGCCGTGAAGGTCGTAATATCCGGGCCTTGGAAGTAGCTACCGGCATTGATGTCATAATCGATGATACCCCAGAGGCAGTTACGCTTTCCGGATTTGACCCGATACGCCGTGAGATTGCCCGCATGTCCTTAGAAAAACTGATTGCTAACGGACGTATACATCCGGCCCGTATCGAAGAGATAGTAGAAAAGGTCAAAAAGGAAATGCAGCAAATGATTAAAGAAGAAGGAGAAAAGGCTGTTTTTGATGTAGGGATTCAGAGGATTCATGCCGAGGTTGTCAAGCTCCTGGGCCGGCTTAGATATCGTACAAGCTATGGTCAGAATGTATTGCAGCATTCAAAAGAAGTGGCTTACATTATGAGCTTACTGGCCGGTGAATTAAAACTGGATACGGTGCTGGCCAAACGTATCGGACTGTTGCACGATCTTGGTAAGGCGATTGACCATGAAGTAGAAGGGACCCATGCCCGCATTGGAGCGGATATCGCCAAGAAATACGGGGAGCAGGAATTGGTGGTCAATGCCATTGCTGCGCATCATGACGAAGTTGAATCAAGTTCGATATACGGGGTATTGGTGCAGGCCGCTGATGCCATAAGCGCGACCCGGCCGGGTGCCCGGCGTGAGACCTTGGAAATATATATAAAGAGACTTGAGAAATTAGAATCGATTGCGGATTCGTTTAAAGGCGTAGACCGGGCCTTTGCTATTCAAGCCGGTCGTGAAATAAGGGTTATTGTGCATCCGGATAAGCTGGGAGACCAGGAGTCAGTAATCCTGGCCCGCGATATTACCAAAAAAATAGAAAACGAACTTGAATATCCCGGCCAGGTAAAGGTTACGGTTATTCGGGAAAAACGCGTTGTTGAATACGCAAAGTAGAGCTAGGGAGTAGGGATAGGGCGTAGGGATTGGGGAGTAAAAAATTTTTATTATTTACTATCCCCGCACCCAAAACCCCAACCCCTGAATAATTATGAAGATATTAATGGTTGGAGATATTGTCGGTGAGCCGGGTAGAGATGCCCTGCGTAAAATTATCCCTATTGTAAAACAGCGGGAAGGCGTGGATTTTGTCATTGCTAATGGCGAGAATAGCGCCGGTGGCTCTGGCATTACCCCGAAAATATTTAACGAGCTTATAAGTTGCGGCGTAGATGTTGTTACCTCCGGCGATCACGTGTTCAAGAAAAAAGAGATTATGGATATTATCAGTTACCAGGATAGATTATTGAGGCCGGCAAATTATCCGGGACAGGTACCCGGACACGGCCATACCATAGTAAGCACTAAAGATAATAAAAAAAAGATTGGCGTTATCAATGTAGCCGGACGTGTGTTTATGGAGGCCCTGGAATGCCCGTTTCGTACGGCGTTAGAGCTTACCGAAAAAATAAAAAAAGAGACACAGGTTGTAATCGTAGATATGCATGCCGAAGCCACAAGCGAGAAGGTCGCCTTGGGCTGGTATCTAAACGGGAAAGTAAGTGCGGTCCTGGGAACCCATACCCACATCCAGACCGCTGACGAACGCATACTTCCCCCGCATGATCATACTGCCTATATTACAGATATCGGTATGACCGGCCCCATCGATTCAGTTATCGGCCGTGATATCGAGCAGATATTAATTCGGTTTTTAAACCATACCCCGACGCGGTTTAAGATTGCTACGGAAAATATTCAGGTACAGGGGGTAATTGTCGAGGTTGACGAGAAAAAAGGTAATGCCCTGTCCATAAAAAGGATTCAGGAAAAAGTCGATGCCGCATAAGATAACCAAAAATAAAAGATTGCATTCTGATGTCTGCCAGCTTGAGATCAAAGCCCCCCAAATTGCAAAACGTGCCCGGCCTGGACAGTTTATAATCCTGCGTGTAGATGAAAAAGGGGAACGTATCCCGTTGACGGTGTACAGGACTAATCCCGCTGCCCAGACTATCGAGATTATTGTGCAGGAGGCTGGTACCTCCACTTTAAAATTATGTAATTTGAAAGCCAATGATCAGATACTTGATATTATCGGGCCCTTGGGAGAAGCGACTGCGGTTGAAAAATTTGGCCGCGTGATCTGTGTCGGAGGTGGTGTCGGTATCGCCGAAATATATCCTGTGGCGCAGGCAGTTAAAGATGCCGGTAACGAGGTTATCTCGATTATTGGGGCCCGGAATAAAGATTTCTTAATCTTGGAGCAGCAAATGCACAAGGTAAGTGATAAATTGTATATAACCACAGACGATGGTTCTTATAAAAGAAAAGGGTTTGTCAGTGATGTATTAAAAGAGCTTCTGGATAAGGAAAAATTTGATATTTTGTTTTGTGTGGGCCCAATACCGATGATGAAGGTGGTCAGTGATATAACCCGGCCCTTTAATCTTAGGACGATTGTAAGCTTAAATTCGATCATGGTCGATGGTACAGGCATGTGCGGCTCCTGCCGGGTTACAGTTGGCGGCAAGGTGAAATTTGTCTGTGTCGACGGCCCGGATTTTGATGCGCACCAGGTGGATTTTGATGAGCTGTCCAAACGCCAGATAAGATTTAAGGATAATGAAAAAATATCGTTAGACAAATATAAAGAAGAACACACCCCATGTCGCCCAAGATAGAACGCCAGGCCATGCCGGCGCAGGATGCTAAAAAAAGAAGCAAGAATTTCAACGAGGTTGCCTTAGGCTATACAGAACAGATGGCCCTGGCCGAAGCCCAAAGGTGTCTTGCCTGTAAAAACAGTAAGTGCCGGGAAGGGTGTCCGGTTGATATTGATATCAAGGCCTTTATTGATCTTATAAAGAAAAAAGATTATGAGGGGGCTTTAAACAAAATTAAAGAGAAGAATAATCTACCGGCAATTTGCGGCCGGGTCTGTCCGCAGGAGACACAGTGCGAACAGTATTGTATTCTCGGCATAAAAGACAAGCCGGTTGCTATCGGCAGATTAGAAAGATATGCTGCCGACTGGATGATTGCCAGTGGTTTAAAAGAAGGGGGTGCGCACAGCCGACTGCGTAAAAATAAAAAAGTAGCGGTGATTGGTTCTGGCCCGGCGGGCCTTACCTGTGCCGCGGATCTGGCTAAACTCGGGTATGAGGTTACGGTTTTTGAGGGGCTGCATTCTGCAGGAGGTGTATTGCGTTACGGGATCCCTGAGTTTAGGTTGCCGAAAAATATTGTGGATATTGAGATAGATTTAATAAAGAAATTAGGCGTGGAAGTCGGCGTAAATGTCGTGGTCGGCAAGACACTTACCATCGAAGATTTAAAAAAAGATGGATTCTGTGCTTTCTTTGTCGGTACTGGCGCGGGATTGCCTTATTTTCTTGGCATTCCGGGTGAAAACCTAAACGGGGTGTATTCGGCAAACGAATTTTTAACGCGGGTTAATCTGATGAAGGCCTATAAATTCCCGGAGTACGATACCCCGGTTGTAATCGGCAAGCGAGTCTGTGTTATCGGGGCCGGAAACGTGGCCATGGATTCAGCCCGGGCTGCCCTGCGTTTAGGCGCAGATGAGGTTACTATTGTCTACCGTCGTAGCGAGAAAGAGATGCCGGCCCGGCTTGAGGAAATAGAGCATGCCCGGCAAGAGGGGATAAAGTTTTATCTATTGACCTCACCGCTTAAAATAAAAGGCGATGATAAAGGCCAGGTTAAGGCCATGCAGTGTATTAAAAACGAATTGGGCCAGCCCGATGCCTCGGGCCGCCGCAGGCCAGTAGCGATTGCCAACTCTGAATTTGAAATGCCCTTTGATACCATTGTCTGTGCGATTGGACAGGGCCCGAATCCGTTACTGCTTTCTACATTACCGGGACTCAAATTGAATAAACGCGGCAATATCGTGGTGGATGAGAATTATATGACGAGTATCCCGGGTATTTTTGCCGGCGGTGATATCGTTACCGGAGCGGCCACGGTAATCGAGGCCATGGGCGCGGGCAAAAAAGCAGCGGGTTGCATTGATGCATACCTTGGCAGTTGACTTATCGAAATTTTAAAGACTATAAATGGGTAGTCTTTCCTCTTAAAATATATTGCAAAGTATATTCCTTAAATTGTATAATAAAACTTGTCAATTAAAACAAAACAAGAGGTGACCAATGTCGGATAAACTGCAAAAACTGACCAAGCAGATTTATGAAGAAGGCGTAGGTAAGGCCAAGGCAGAAGCCAATAAAGTTATTGAGTCTGCGCAGGCTGAGAAAAAGAAAATTTTACGTTCTGCCCGCCAGGAAGCAGAGGATATAATCAGCGTGGCGCATCGTGAGGCAGAAGACCTTAAGAAGAAAGTAGATGCTGATTTACGTATGGCTACCCAGCAGTCGCTGGCATTAATCAAGCAGAAGATAACCGATTTAATCTGTGTTAAGGTCTCCGAGACTTCCGTTGCCGGCCTTATGGATGATGCCGAGTTCTTAAAGAACATCCTGGAGGCAGTGATAAAGGATTGGGGCTCTATTACCACTCGCTCAAGTGAAGAATTCCTATTGAAGCTGCCCGCTAACATGCAAAAGGATATACAAAAGCAGACACTGGCTAAAAGCAGCCAGGCCTTACAAAAGGGCTTAACTATCGAGTTTGATAATACGGTTAACAAAGGCTTTGAGATTCAGGCCAAAGACGGCAGTTTCAAGATCGGGTTTACGGAAGATGATTTTAAGGCGTTCATCCAGAATTTACTTAGACCGGGTGTGAAAAAATTTCTGTTTAAATCATAAAGGTAGATATGGATAAGCAGTATTATTACCTGATTACTTCTTTGCCATTATTGCGGCTGGATGATTATAAGGGGCCGTATCGCGTGACTGATTTTGTAAACGAGCTTAACGAGCATCTTATCCCGCGGCATTGTGAATATGCGCAGGATATATTGTATGCCTATGATAATGCCTATATTATTGATGCGGTGTTAAAACGCGATGTACCGCTGGCCCGGCATACAGCGAGTATGAGCTTTGAGCAGATAAAAGAAAAGATAAAAAATAAAGACTACGAAGCCGATGAGTATCTTGTCTCTTTTCTGGAAGAGTTTAGCCAGATAAATAGAGAGGGTGAGGGGTTTTCGCGTAAACAAGCCGAAAGATTAATACTCACTAGATACTTTGAAAGAAGGGTCAATCATCCCAATCGCTTTATCCGCAATTATTTCCAATTCGAGCTTGACTTGCGTAATATCCTGGTGGCCTTAAATAAAAGAAGGTTTGATTTAAAACAAGTCGATTTTATCGAGGCCGGCGACCAGGCGATTATCAACCGGCTGAAAAATTCCACGGCATCTGATTTTGGCCTTAGTGCTGATATTGATTATATCGTAGAGCTTGTGGAGACATTTAATAAGAATGATATTATGCATTGTGAAAAGTATATAGATATCTTGCGCTGGCAAAGGATAGATGAAATTAACAAATTAAACTACTTTGAAGTGGATGTACTTTTAGGATACCTTGTGAAATTAATGCTGGTTGAACGCTGGATTGCATTGGATGCGCAAAAAGGACGCGGGGTATTTGAACGCAGGACAACGGTAGAAAACAGCTTGTTTTTCAAATGAGGCTTAAACTTAGAGAACGAAGTGAAGGTAAGTTTATAAGCTGAAATTGACCCCCCACGCCAATTATTTGAATGTAGAGGGTGGAATAAAATGGTCTATGTTTATGTATTGAAAAGTGAAAAAGATAATGAGCTTTATACAGGCTTTACTAATAATTTAAAGAAAAGAGTTCAAGAACATAATAGAGGCTCGGTTACTTCTACTAAACTAAGAAGGCCTTTTGAGTTAGTCTGTTTTGAAGGTTATAAGTCAGAGCGAGATGCCAGAGTCAGAGAGAAAAATCTTAAGTTGAGATCACGGGCATCCACACAATTGAAGAAACGCATTCAAGCAAGTTTATTATAATAATTGGTGCGGGGGTTTCCCCGAGAAATTCAAGGAATTTCCGGGACTAAGTCCTGGGAATGCAAAAGCATTCCACAGGGAATTCGCAGACGGATGCTGCCCTATAATTTACGGTGTTTCGTAAATTATCTGCTTATTGAAGGAGGCTATAATGGCAACAAAAGGGAAGATAGTCGGGATTGTATCGAATCTGGTGACGATCAAGGTCGATGGTCCGGTAAGCCAGAACGAGATATGTTATATCCAAAAAGACGATATGAAACTAAAGGCCGAGGTGATTAAAATCCAGGCTGAACGCGTGTTTGCCCAGGTGTTTGAAAGTACCCGCGGCTTGAAGATAGATACCCCGGTTGAATTCACCCAAAGGATGCTGGAGGTAGAATTAGGGCCTGGCCTTTTATCGAAAAACTTTGATGGCCTGCAGAACGATCTTGATGCCATGACCGGTGTATTTTTGAAAACCGGCGAGATGACTGATGCCATATCCCAGAATGCAAAATGGGCGTTTAAGCCCTTAGCTAAACAGGCCGATACTGTTCAAGCCGGAGATTGGCTAGGAGAAGTGACGGAGAACTGGATAAAGCATAAGATCATGGTCCCCTTTTCCCAGGAAGGCAGCTTTACTTTAGAATCAATTGCTGCTTCCGGCAGCTATACAGTTTCGGATAAGATCGCTACCTTAAGAAACAAGGAAGGACAGACAATTGATGTTACGATGATGCAGCGTTGGCCGGTAAAGGTACCGTTGCGTGCTTATCGGCATAAGCCGATCGCTTATAAAGTATTAGAAACCGGTGTACGTCTTATTGATACTGTTAATCCGATTACTGAAGGCGGTACAGGTTTTATTCCCGGGCCGTTTGGATCCGGCAAGACAGTCCTGCAGCATATTATTGCCGCGCATGCGCAGGTGGATATGGTCGTTATCTGTGCCTGCGGAGAACGTGCTAATGAGGTTGTAGAATTATTTACCGAATACCCCCAGTTAGACGATCCCTATACCGGCAGAAAATTGATGGAACGTACGATTATTATTTGTAATACCTCGAACATGCCGGTGGCAGCACGCGAGGCATCGGTGTATACAGCGATGACCATTGCTGAATATTACCGTCAGATGGGTCTTAAGATATTACTTTTGGCTGATTCCACATCCCGCTGGGCCCAGGCCTTGAGAGAGATGTCCAATCGCATGGAAGAGTTGCCCGGGCCGGATGCCTTTCCTATGGATCTGACCGCGATTGTCGCTAATTTCTATTCACGCGCGGGGTTAGTGGAACTGGTTAACGGACAGATGGGCTCAGTTACGTTTATTGGTACGGTAAGCCCGGCCGGCGGCAACTTAAAAGAACCGGTAACCGAGGCCACCAAAAAGGTAGCGCGTTGTTTCTATGCCTTAAGCCAGAAACGGGCAGATGGCAAAAGATACCCGGCGATTGATACGGTGGAAAGCTACTCCAAGTATCTTGAGTACATAGAGGTCCAGGAATTCATGCAGGATAATTTCGAGCCGCATTGGGTGGATAAAATTTTAGATATAAAGGATATATTGTTACGGGGAAAAGAGGCGTATGATCAGATAAATATTTTAGGGGATGATAGTGTACCCGTCGAATATCACCAGCGTTACTGGAAATCAGAGCTTGTGGATTTTGGGTTTTTGCAGCAGGATGCCTTTGATCCGATTGATAAGACAACCCCCATGGACAGACAGCGCTATATGATTGACATTATTCACCGCATCTGCAAGGCCGACTTTAAGTTTGGAAACTTTGAAGAGGTTACGTCTTATTTTAAGAAAATCATCAACCAGATTAAGCAGATGAACTATTCTGAATTTAAGAAAGAAGATTTCCAGAAATACGAGGACGAGCTGGATAGTATTATTATGGAAAGGAAGATCTCATGAAGCATAAGCAGCCAGCGTTTACAACGGTCTATACCAAGATCGAGCAGATTACCAAGGCCACCTGTTCATTAAGGGCGCGCGGGGTCAGCAACGAAGAGATGGCGATTATTGACGGCCGGCCGGCGCAGGTAGTGAAGATCCAGGAAGACCTTGTAACCCTGCAGGTTTTTTCCGGCACCCAGGGTATTGGCACGAACGTTGATGTTGTATTTTTGGGAGAGCCGCCGACATTGAAAGTAGGTGCGGATTTATCCGGACGGTTTTTTAATGCCTATGGCCAGTCCATTGACGCCGGCCCTGAATTAGAAGGCAGAAAAACACCTATCGGCGGGCCCAGTGTCAATCCTGTTCGGCGCAAGCAGCCGTCGCATTTGATTAGTACCGGTATTGCCGGTATTGATTTGAATAATACGCTGGTTACCGGTCAAAAGATCCCGTTTTTTGCTGATCCTGACCAGCCGTTTAACCAGGTAATGGCCACCGTGGCCTTGCGTGCCGGTGCCGATAGAATAATCTTAGGCGGCATGGGTCTTTCCAATGACGATTATCTTTATTACCGCCGCGTGTTCGAGGATGCCGGGGTCTTAGAAAAAATTACCTGTTTTATTAATACTACCGATGACCCGCCGGTAGAAAGATTACTTATCCCGGATATGGTATTGACCGCCGCTGAATACTTTGCCGTTGAAAAAAAGGAAACAGTGCTTGTACTGTTAACGGACATGACGTTATTTTGTGATGCATTAAGTATTGTATCTAATCGTATGGACCAGATTCCGTCTAAAGACAGTATGCCCGGATCTTTGTATAGCGACCTGGCTAAGATATATGAGAAGGCCGTGCAGTTTGAACAGGGTTCAATCACCATCATTGCCGTTACAACCTTAAGCGGTGGTGATATTACCCACGCTATCCCTGATAATACCGGTTACATTACCGAAGGCCAATTATTCCTGCGTCGTAATACCGATATCTCCAAGGTTATTGTGGACCCCTTCCGCAGTCTTTCGCGTCTAAAGCAGCTGGTTATCGGGAAAAGATCGCGGCAAGATCATGCCCAGGTGATGAACGCCGGCGTCCGGCTTTATGCCGATGCAGCGGGTGCCCGGACAAAGCAGGAAAACGGTTTTGACCTAAGCGATTATGATGAACGCACACTTAAGTTTGCCCTAGATTATGCCCGGGAACTGTTAGCTATAGATATCAATATTGATATTGATAAGATGCTGGATACATCTTGGCAATTATTTGCTAAATATTTTTCTAAAGAAGAGCTCGGTATAAAAGAAGAGCTGGTAAAAAAATACTGGCCTAAAGAGCTTAAGGGATAAAAGCTGTGATTAAGATTCAATACAATAAGACTTATCTGATTCAGATTAATAAGGACTTGGCGATCCGCAATAATGCCCTGCCTGTATTAAAAAGCAAAGAGGCGGCGTTGAGGGCGGAGACAAAACGCATCCGCAGCCAGATACAACAGCTGGATAAGAAGATTGAAGATATGTTGGCCTCGATTGAACCCCAGATGAGGTTATGGAGTGAGTTCCCGAAACTTATAAGCTTAAAGAAGATTGAATTTAAAATGCAGAAGATTGCCAGTATCAGTGTCCAGGTTATAGATAAGTTGGTTTTCAAGACAGAATCTTTTTGTCTATTTGCGTATCCGGCCTGGTTTTTGCAGGGCGTGGAAATTATTAAGCAGGTAATCCAGCTTGAAGCCGAACGCATGAATACAGAGCATATTTTAGAAAGTATCGAGTATGCCCGCAGAAAGACAACGCAAAAGGTCAATCTTTATGAGAAGGTGCAGATTCCTTTTTTTGAAGAGGCGATGCGTAAAATTAAACGCTTTCTCGAGGATGAGGAAAATCTGTCCAAATCTTCGCAAAAGGTTGTCAAAAAAAGAATGGAATTAGTAGCATGATTGTACCCATGGACAAAATTACGATCCTGATTTTTCATAAGGCCAAGCAGGCGTTTTTATCCCGTCTGCAGGATTTGGGGGTTGTACATATATCTGCGAAAATAAAGCAAACGCAGGATGATGTTTTGATAAATATGGAAAAAAGGATTCAAGACTGCGCTGCTTTTTTAAAGGCGGCCAGGAAGCTCAATAGTGAGAATAAATCCTCCGGTAAAGCTAAGGCCCAAGATGCCGATGATGCATTTTCTTATGTTGAATCATATAAAAAGCTAAAAGATGAGCTTGACCGCATCCAGGAGCATAGCGAAAGGCTAGAGAAAGATATCCGCAATTTAACGCCTTGGGGTGACTTTAATATAGGGTATCTGGACCGGCTAAACGCAGCCGGCATAAATGTACGCTTTTTTATAAGCCCGCTTAAAAGGTTTAATGAGATTAAAGAAAAAGATATTTATTTTGAGGAGATCTCACGCGATAAAACGTATGCTTATTTTGTCGTATTCGAAAAAGGTAAAACAGTAGAGCTTGCCTGTGATGAGTTTTTCTGTCCTAAAAAAGACAAGAAAACTATCGAAGCTGAATGCGCTGCTTTGCAAAAGGACAAGGCAGAAAAAGAACAGGCTTTATCCGGACTGTTTAGTTACGCAGGCTGTGTAAAAGGGTATCTTAAACAGCAGATGACCGAGCTTAGCTACCTTAACGTGAGCCAGAATTTACCTTCAGCCGTAGAGCATACAATTTATATTATCAGCGGCTGGGTGCCGCGGACGGAGAAACAAAACGTAAAATCATTTTTGGAAGAACAAGAGGTTTACTTTTATTTTAGCCAGCCGCAGGTTACAGATACTGTGCCGATCTTGCTTAAAAATAACCGGTTTGCCCGATTATTTGAGCCGATTACCAAATTATTCTCCCTGCCTAAATACAGCGGTATGGATTTAACGGCGTTTTTTGCCCCGTTTTTTACGTTGTTTTTTGGGTTCTGCTTGTCTGATGCCGGATACGGATTGATAATATTTAGTCTGGCCTTTTTGTTTAAAGCTAGATTCAAACGTGATAAAAGGCCGTTATTGAATCTTGTGATGATTCTGGGTGTGTCTACGTGTTTGTTCGGATTGATTTCCGGCAACCTGTTTGGTATCGACTTATCTAAAATTCACGGGATTAAAAAGGTAGTATTGTTTAGTCAGGACCAGCTGTTTAATGTTGCCTTGGCCTTGGGCATAATCCAGGTTATGTTTGGTATGGTGCTTAAGGCCATAAACCGGATGCGTCAGTTTGGATTTATGTCCTGTGTATCTACCCTGGGCTGGATTATCATGCTCTTTGGTCTTATGGGGTTAACAATTAGCAAGGTAAGCCTCTTGGCTGTATATACTGGGATTGCGTTGATCCTATTGTTTAATGACTTAAAGGCGAATATATTTGTAAGAATCGGCAAGGGGCTTTGGGAGTTATACGGGATTACCGGCGTGTTTGGCGATGTCCTAAGCTATATCCGGCTTTTTGCCCTGGGTATTTCCGGCTCGATACTGGGCCTTGTGGTAAATGAGATCGCCTTGGAATTCAGGCACATACCCATATTTGGGTTTGTAATTACGTTTGTGATATTAGTTCTTGGCCATACCGGAAACTTATTATTAAGCGGTCTTTCCAGCTTTGTGCATCCGTTGCGGCTTACGTTTGTTGAATTTTATAAGAATGCCGGGTTTGAGGCTGGCGGTAAGGCCTACAATCCGTTTCGGCAGATTAGTTAATCAACGATAAATTTATTTAATCAGGAAGGAGTAAAAAAATGACATTTGCTTTAATTTTAGGGTTTGTTGGTATTGGGCTTATGGTCGGATTATCAGGCTGCGGTAGTGCAATTGGAGTTTCAATCGGAGGCTCCGCTACCTTGGGGGCAATTAAAAAGAAGGAAGAGGCGTTTGCCTCGTGTCTGGTATTAAGTGCGTTGCCCGGAACGCAAGGCTTGTATGGATTCGGTGCCTTCTTTTTACTAAAAGACGCCCTTACACCTGAGATCACCATGTTTCAGGCTGCGGCGTTGCTAGGGGCAGGGTTGATCATGGGCTTAGCGGGTCTTATTTCAGCTATCTATCAGGGCAAGGTTTGTGCCAATGGTATTGCCGGTATTGCCAGCGGTGCTGATATATTCGGGCAGACCATGATCATGGCTGTATTTCCGGAGCTGTACGCGATTGTGGCCTTTGCTGCCTGCTTTTTGATTAAAGGTATTATTGCTTAATTAATTTCTTACCCATTTTAAAAAAAGAGCAAAACAGATATGAAAACAATGTTTTCGCTCAAAAGTATCTTTTTATCCTATCTGAATAGAAAACTATCTAATTTTAGGTTAACACACTTCTTTTATCTTAAAATATTAAAAATGGAGGTATAGCTATGGAAATTGATAATATGCGTATAAACATACCCGAAGGCGCGAATGTCATTATCGGCCAGAGCCATTTTATCAAGACCGTGGAGGATATTTACGAGGCTTTGGTTAATACTGTGCCGGGTATAAAGTTTGGCATAGGGTTTTGTGAGGCCTCGGGCAAATGCCTGGTAAGAAGTGAAGGTAATGATGAAAATTTAAAACAGGCCGCCGAGAATACAGCATATGAGATTGCCGCCGGGCATGTATTTGTAATTTTTATGAAGGATGCCTATCCCATAAACGTGCTAAAGACATTAAAAGATGTGCCTGAGATTTGCACTATTTTCTGTGCCACGGCAAACCCGCTGCAGGTTGTCATTGCAGAGATGGCACAAGGCAGAGGCATTATTGGTGTTATTGACGGAGAAAAGCCGAAGGGGATAGAAAAAGAAGCGGATGTTAAGTGGCGCAAGGATTTCTTAAGGCAGATCAAGTATAAATTATGAGAACCGGGCAAAGAAAGCTTATTTAGCGGATATTTTTGTGTTATGCATATTAAGAACCTGATTAGAAAACTATTAATTTGTTTTGACTTACAAAGTTTGCTTAAGTATTATAAAAAACTTCCTTTTTCAGAACAATATTGGATCGAACGCTATGCAAAAGGAAAGAATTCCGGACTTGGTTCCTACGGCAAGTTTGCAATATTTAAGGCTGAAATTATAAATGATTTTGTTCGGCAAAATGATATTAACAAGGTAATAGAATATGGCTGCGGCGATGGCAATCAATTAGAAAAACTAATATTCAAAAAATATAGTGGTTTTGACGTTAGCCCGAAAGCTATTTCTTTGTGCAGACAAAAATTTCATGAGGATAACACCAAGCAGTTTAAATTGATGAAAGATTACAACAATGAAACAGCTGATTTGACTATTTCATTGGATGTTATTTATCATTTAGTTGAAGATAGAGTTTTTGAGGCTTATATGAGTAGGTTGTTTAGCTCCTCGAGTCGATACGTCATAATCTATTCCACTAATTTCAAAGAACAGTTAGAAGGTCCCTACATCAGGCATAGAGAGTTTACAGATTGGGTTAAGAAGAATTGGAAACAGTGGCAGCTTGTAAAAGTAATACCCAATAAATATCCGTTTACCGGAGATGAAAAAACTGGGTGCCGTACGGATTTTTTTATTTATGAAAAAACTTTAAAATAAACTTAGAGTATATATTTTTACACCTTTGCGGTAGGAGATAATTTATAATAACAGGAGGCACAAATATGTTATACGATATAGAGCCGAAAATAGTGTTATTCGGGCTTTTGTTAGGGTGCCCGCTGCCGGTGGAAAGGGATTGCCCCTTGAAAAAATACCGATTATTACCGGTAGAAAAAAGGTTAGAGTGGGCCAGGTCATTGGCAGAAGATGAGGTTAAAAAAATCCTGGAATACCATACCAATTGCTACAATACCTTATAAAGCGAAAATACCCCAAAAATGGCTTAAATTATAAGGGTAAAATTTCCCGCCATAATTTCCTGCAACTTATTATATTCTAAATAGTTATGAATTTAAGGGCCGACTTTTTAAAAACCTTTAGTTTGACCTGATATTTTTTCTTGCAACCCCTTGCAAAACCTGCGGTTATGTGGTACACTTTACTACCTTTTTTTATCCCAAGGCAATCAAACCATGAAAAACAAACTATTTTTTAAAATTATAGCCGTTATTTTGCTGCAGGCATTTCTGGTTTTGGATGTCCTGTTTGCCGCAGATATTGCCTCTTTAAATACCCCTAAAGACAAGCAAGATTGTCTTTCACCTATCCTCCAAATAAACAACGCAACTTTTATAAAATTTTTCTATAATCTTCAACATCAAGACAAAAAGGATTTTCAGCCATTTATATCAGGTACTTTAATTTTTCTTGATTTTTTAATGGAATATATAAGTGAAAATCCGGCTAAAATTCCAATGATCATAAAAAACGAATCAGTACTGCTGCCCGCCGTAAATCCATCTATAGATTTAGATAGAGAAGTCCCTATAACTTTGGATAATTTAAATATGTTACGGAAATTGATTAAGAGAAAGAAAGTAGCACTTGTATTTGATAAAAATTATAATAGAAGCTTTTATTTTAGATTAGTTTCGTTTGAATCTGACCTTATAGAAAATAAGAATGCAAATACCCTCCGTGCATTTAAGGAAATTTTTAGTTATTTAGGTTCTACTCTTGGGATGTCATCTCAGCAGACTCAGGCTATGAAAGAAAAAGCAGCAAATAATGCAATTCTCAATAAGTTAGTGAATCTAACACCCTCAGAATTTGATGTAATTGTGAGAATATATCGAATGTGTGCAGAAGATGATCAGGGGAATAAAGGTAGGATGTTCAACCTTATAAATCAAGATATAAGAGATGAGTTTGAAAAAACTATGAAAATATATAGGAGCATTGTTGAAAAATACAATTTGCCTGAATTTTATGGTTTTATTAAGTTTGTTAAAGATCAAGGAGGAGCCCCCGCCTTGATAGAGGCGTATTTTAGTAAAAAGAATGAACAAATGAAACAAGAAGTTGAACAGTCAGAAATAATCGAAGATGCAGAAAAAGACTTCAAAAAGTTAATTAAAACAGATTTATTTAAAAAATCCATGTCACGAATAATAAGAGAATATCTTGATAGCGGAGGAGAAGAGCGAGGAGAAAATTTTATAAATTTTTCTAAAGCGATTCCCATGAGAAATGGAGGATTATTGACTGTATATTCAGGGACGATAAGGGATGTAAATGCAGTATGTTCTGTCCATACTCATAATGCAACAATATGTGAGCATTTTTTTCTACCTTCGACAGAAGATGAGATTACGTCAATAGCATTGGGACGAAAAAATGGAGCAATCTTATGGGGCGATCCAAAATTGGGTTTCTATCTTACTGTAACACATGGTAAACAGCTGGAATTACGACAAGAAGCTTTAAAATTATTTAAAGCAAGACTAAAAAACATGCCGCTAGATTTAACGCGAATATGGGAATTGATAAATGATAATGCAGAAAAATTTAAATATTATCGTTTAGAAGGAGAAGGGGTTGCAGAGGCTAATAAATTATTTAGTTCTTATGCATTGGTCGAAATTGAATGCCCTAAAGAAGTCATTAAGACAATTATAGAAGATCCGCTTCAGATTTTGGATAGGCTTTGGGGATATTGGGAAAGAAAAGAAAAAGTAAGACTAAGGAAGCAATTTAAAAACGCTATAGAAGCGGGCAGAGATGTCCACACCGAATTGCTAAAATTAAACGACTCAGCAAAAAAGATATTATTAGAAGCTGAAGGGGATAGGAAAGAAATTGATGCTATGTTAGAAGAATTGAAAAATAGCAACGAAAAATTTTCGTCAGGAGATTTAGAAGAAGGCATTCATGAAATGAGACAAAAACACCGTATAGCTAAAGTTATGCATGAAATATTTATAGAAGAACTTGAAAAAATAAAGCCACATGTTATTAATGGGGCAGTTTTAGTTGAGCGAGCTATCTAAAGAAGATAAATCATGAAAAATAGACTATTTTTTAAAATTATAGCTGTTATTTTGCTGCAGGCGTTTCTGCTGTTGGAGGTTTCCTGGGCGGGAACAATCGATAATTTTCCAACACAGCGCCCTGGTAATTTAAGTCCTCAGATTGTTATTCACACGCCATTATTACAGCAAGCTTATCTTAAATCTCTCAAGTCCGCGTTACCGCTTAAGTCAACGGAAGAATCTAATTCCTTGCCCGAGTGGTTAAATACAGAAGGGTTAGCTCAAATGAAAGATTTAAAAATTGAAAAAAGAGTTCTTGCTGACCAAGTATCTGTGGTCAGAGAGCATGATGTATTTGATGATGTTCAGTTTCATATAACATATAAAGATAAAAATGGCTTTCAAAAAGAAGTTGGGTTTGTAAGATTTTGGGTGTATAAGGATACCCAAGGAGCGCGATTATTTAGTGATACACAGGATAATTTTAATATTCAAGTGGTGTCATTTCTCCCCAAATTACCCCACAGTAAAGGTACTAAACGCAACGGAGAAGTTGTAAAAGCAGGTTTAGGCATATCCCTGCTTTGGTTTTTGCTGGTTCATGAATTTGATTACCAGGGGAAAAACGGTCTAATTTATAATGCTTCAAAATCTTCTAAGATAGCTTTTGGTAAGCTCAAACAAAAATGGCCATCGATAGACGAGTTTATGGCTCGGCCGTTTTTGGGGAAAACAGTTAATACCCCGCCAATGCGCAATATAAAATTTGAAGTGCTGGCTTTAACTCCACATCAAAAGAAAGAGGTTAAAGATTTTTTAGAAAATAAGATTAGTTTTGTCGATGAGCAGAGCGAAAAGATTAATGTATTTTCAGAATTGGAAACAAAATTGCTTCAAAGTGCGGATGACGCCATTGAAACATTGCAAAAAGAAGATGCTTCTTATCGAAAAACAGCACTGATGTTGTTAGGCAAAGAGAAGGCACAGGCCGCTCAAGTTCGCTACCTTGCCAAGGATCATGAGATAGGCGGTTTCGATAAGCATGTTGATTTCCCCGGGTTAGACCATGATAAAAAGATCTGGCAGATGATTAGAAATCCGCTTAGCGAAAAGAAAGAGATTTTACGTCGTCAGAATTTAATTAAAACGTTAATAGACAACCATGATGTGATTAGAGGAAAGCTGCAAAACAGCAATTGGTTGCTTTCTTCTGTCTATGAATTACTCTCTTTTGTTAAATTTGAAGATGAAAATAAAAAAGAGAATAAGGAAGACAGAGTATTTTCAAAAAGAAACGCCGTGTTGCTTCTTGAGATGTTCGCCGGTAGCATACAGGACATTTTAAGCGGCAAAAAACCGTCTTTACAGGAATTTAAAGGATTAAAACTATTAAGCAAAGATGTCTTTGGCAATGAACTGACACTTAGTCAACATATGAATAACCTGCAAAAGACATATCAAGGTTATAATGAGCTTAAAAACGCGATGGAAGATATAATTGCGGTTTATCGCAAAATCGATGATCCTCTTTTGCAGGCAATTACCGACGAAATAGAAAAGCAACTGAATAAATTTCCGATTCCCGATCCGCTTACCTTTATGCAGTGGGTTAAAGACAATAATAAAGAAGACCTGCAAGCGCTTAAAGCGCAATGCGGGAATCTGTTAGCACTTTTGGAACGTTTTGAAATATTTCTTTCTTTTGCTGAATTCGCAAAAAGAGAAGCGTTTAATCCGGCAACGTTTGATGAAGACAGGGAAGTTTCTTACCGGCAGGGCTGGAATCCCAGAGTGTCTAAAAAAGGTAAAAAGAAATTTTGGAGTGAAGAATGGGAATCACTGCCGCAAATCCCTAATGATTCCGGTGATTATGCCCAAACAAAAGTTTATACCGGCAGTAATATGTCTGGAAAATCATGGCATCTGAAACAAAACTTTTTTATGCAGCTTTTTGTCCAGGCCTTTGGCTGGGTTTCCGCCGAAAGCGGCAATTTTCATATTTATGATCGCTTCGCCTTTATCGATCGGGCGGATACAGATAGTGAAAATAACTTAAGTGCCTTTGCTAATGAATGTACGTTTTGGCTTAAGGCATTGCAGTTAAATGATGAAAAATCAAAGAAGATGCGGGTGTATATGCCGGTCGATGAAGGCTTCTCTACTACATCCCCGGAAGACCAGGCGCTTTTGCTTACGGCGGCGGTGCGTTTTACCCGTAAGCATAATATGTCCTTGGAATTAGCTACTCATAATGAAGAATTTATTAAACGCCACAAAGGAGATGATGATGTTTTATTTTACTACTTTAAAGTTAATTTTGTCCCGGGTAAAGAGCCGGAATATACCTATATGCTTAAACAGGGGGTTGAAGATTCGCATGCGCTTGAAGTAGCAGAATCACTGGGATTGCAGCCGACGCTTACCAGGCGCGCCTGGGAATTTATCCGTCATAACAAAGGTAAAACAAGAGCGGAAATTAAAGACTCTATTCATAAGATTACAAAAGACCTGAGTATTGCCAAACGTGTATTCCCTGAAGTAGAAACGTATTCGTCCCAGGAACGGGAGCGTTTAAAAAAAGAAAAGGGTAATGGTTTTCTCGACTTTTTTCCGACCAATGACGTCGTGGTCAAAATAGAGCCTTCGAAAGAAGATAGGATATTGCCGTTTCGTATTTATCGCGACCAGTACGAATGGAAAATATTCGATAAATTGGAGAAAAAAGACCATGACTCGGACTATGAAGACCCGGCAGGCTTCCGTAGCCGGCAGCTTCCCATGCCCAAAGGGTATGCCCCTGTGTTCAAGGTGTTCAGCCAGGATGCTGAGTTTAGCCGCTGGGGCACTTATGATGAAGAGCTTGAAAAGACGATTAGAGAAGAGCACCCTAATTTAGATCCGTCTAGTTCCAGAAGGATTCATCAGATGATTATGACGGTCCCGGCACTGCCCGCGCAGAAGGTTTTGGAGAAACAACGGATGTTTGATTTGCTGGAAAGCGGGGATACGGACCTGGAGGCTTTGGTAAAAGAAAGCCATGAGTTCGAATTTTTTAAACGCATGATTAGATTCATACATCCTGAATATTTTGATGATTTTAACCTGCGGCTGTTAATGGGCGTACGCAAGGAAATGATCCGGTGTTTCAAAAAAGAATATATAGATCGCGATCGGGAAGATTGGTCTTTACATCGAAAAGTAAGAAAAATTTGTGAAATGTTTACTGTTATTTTGCAGTGCAATTTGGACTTGACGGGAAAGACAGAGAAGGAATTGGGAATCGACGATGATCTTATGCGTATGCAGCAGCTTATGGAGTTGCAAAAAACATTTGCGGCGATACCGCTAGGGGATCCGAAAACCGATAGAGGTAAAAGAATAAAGCAAATCTCACAAGCAATAAAAAAGTTCCATGAGATAACAGGCAGCGCATATATGGATGAGCTCTACAATAGAGAGCATGAGTGGGCTAAGAGCGGCCGCAGCTATAAAACCAAAGTAACAGATACCTATTTAAAAGGGCTTTCTCCGGAGGAACGCAAAGCGGCTGAGAAGATGTTCCATATACGTTACTGGGAAGAAGATGAACGCAAAGCCAAGGAAGAGCTCTATAATATGAATGTCCATATGGATTTTGAGTTTGGAGAGAATCGAAAAGAGAGTAAAACCTATAGTTGGAATAAGCCAAAAATACGGCAATGGAGAAAACTCGGGCTATATAAAGATAAAATCAGCGATCTTTTAAAAGAACAATTTGACGATATCTATGCAGAACTTGGGCTTACCGAAAAAACGGAAGAGAAAAATGATGAAAAAAAAGATGCGGATGATGAAGAAGATGAAAAAATTCCGCATGGCGGGAAAATCCCTCCTGTCTCACTTGCTGATGAAAACCATCATGCCTATTTAAGGAAGTTTTTTGATAAGCATTATTATCGGTTTGTCCAGTTTAGCGATGATTATAGTTTTATTGTTTCATTTCACAAGAGCGCAGGATGGCCGGCGCTTCTTTTTTGGACAAAATATATCATTGAAGAAAAAGATATCGCGCGGGAATTTTTTGATAAACTCAGGGCAATTGATTCGGTATATCTTAACCAATTCGCCAATTATCTGGAAGATATCTGGTCAATGCATTTGGGCGGATTTCGTACCGGGCTTGAATACCTGCGTATTTTAAGAGATATCCACAAAGATGTGCAGGAAGCTAAAGAGGAATTTGCGCGGTTTGAACAAGACATTAAGAAAATGAGCTTATTAGAACTTGCCGATGTATATTTTCCCAAATTGGTAAGGATAGAGAAAATTAAGCGGTTGCAGGAGCGCTTAAACGATGAAAAAGCGGCATTTGAAGAAAGGAACAAAACAAAAGATAAATTTAATATTTGGGATTTAAGAAGGATTGTAAATCTGCAGCGTCAGCTGCTTGAGCATGTTTTTATCCATGAAATTATCGAACGAGGAGAGGAAATTGGCAGGCAAAAAATCATCCTACCTGCGGTTGAGGATAAAATCAACGCCGAAACAAAGATCGCCAAGGAGATATTTAAAGAAGAATTGATAAAGCCGTATAAAAGTGAGTTGCGCGATTTGATTTCAAGCAGCAAGGAAAGGTATCCCGATTTTTCGAGCAGAGAAAATTTTATTTTTATGACCGAGCTTTCCAAATTAACCGATATTCTTACCTGCGCAAAAATTAATCAGATAAAGGGAAAGAGTAATAACCGGACTAAGTTCCATTCCAAGGCGGAAATTCATATTAAAGATGGCGTAAATCCTTATTCGAAGATTCCCATTGATAAACAGATACCGAATGATTCTTACTTTTCGGCGGGTTCACCGGGTGAATTAGCAACCGGGACCAATGCTTCCGGAAAAACACATAATGGAAAGGCTAATGTCTGGGATATGCTGGAAAGTTTGGCTATGGGGCGCTCATCCGCCGGGGAAGTAACTATGCCAAATCTCTCAAAAGCGATCTTTTTTGACCGGGTAACGACAAAATTATTCCGGACTCTAAGCGCCTGGGGCACAGAGGTGCATTTATTAAAGCAATGTTTAGAGGAACTTCTTACTGTAAAAGGGCCGGCATTTGTATTTATTGATGAGCTTGGTTCGTCCACTTCGCCCAAATACCAATCCGCGGTATCTTTTGCCGTAGCAGAGTGGTTTCTGGAAGGGGGTATCTTTTTCCAGATAGCTTCACATAACCATGATTTTCTTGAGGCTTTTGTGAATGCATATGGAGAGTATGTGCACGCGCATCATTTTAAAACAAGGTTACAAGAAGATGGTACAGTCAAATATGATTACATAAAACAGCCGGGGCATGAAAAATCCAATGCTATTGCCGTGGCTAAAACTATGGGGCTTACGGTTCTAATCGATGAAATTCAGGGTTTAATCAGTGAGGAAAAAGGTGAGGCAGCACATTATCTTCGGCCGATCACACAGTTTCCCATGGCATTATTAACCGCTTTTATCCCCAAAGTAGGAAGCGGATTTTTAAAAACAGGCATTGAAACATTTATGGCAAATCTAACCTATATTCAGGATGTAAGTGGAATACAAGGTGTACCAACATTTAAACAGATATACGAATCCCTCATGCGGCCGATTGCCTGTGGTTTAAGGGAAGATGGTGATGTTAATTGGCAGGTTACATTGGATTATATTTTAAAGATGTTATCTTCCCAAACAAAAGACTCGGTTTTAGTCCATGAATCTCAAGAAGACACTAATTCCTTAATCGCAGAAAGTAAAGCACTTCTTGCGCAAGCTAGGGAGTTTAATAGACAAAGATTGCCGGCAGCGGTTGATTCATCCGCTAATAGAGCATTTCAGCTGCCGGATTATTTACTTAGCCCCCTTAGGCCAGAGGAAGGTGTATATTTAAGAGAGCAGATACAGATGATAATAAATCAGATGGGTGGAATTTCTGTGATTAAAAATATGAATCCCATATCATTCGGACGCCAATTCATTAATCTGCTTAATCAAGATGAAAAGTTTAATATGTGCTTAATTGATATTGCAGATAAAAATGATTATGAAAAAATAGCACATTATTTGTATCCTCTGGGGATAGGTTCGTACGATGAATTTCAAGAAGATGTAGATCTTCCGCAAGGCGGCTTGGTATTTCATAAAGATGAAGAGCGCAGTTTTATGACTAACGAATATCGCTGGATAAGGAGTATTTTACGTCAGGGAAATTATGATACATATATTTTTATTGATTCTTCTCATCCTCTTAATTACGAAAGCAACCCATATTTAATGGTCTTTCATGAAATAATGGAAGCAATAATGATAAGTGCAGGAAGAATTGACCAGGAGATGTTGGAGAATAAGGATTTTGGGCATTGTAATTTGTTTGTGTTAGAACAGGAAATTCAATTGGCACAGCAATTAGGGATTCTTTCAGCAGCGGTTTTGTATCAACAAGAACAATTCGATGAATGGTGCGAAAGGAATGTTGATGATATAGAAGGGACTGTAGCTAAGAAATATAGCGATTTTATTTCCGTGCTTAAAAAACATCAGCAAAGAGAAAAGCCATCAGGAAACAAAACTAATGTATTTATAGCAGGTAAACAGTTAAATAAACATGTGATTTTAAGCATGCAAAGCTTTGTTATTGAACAAGCAATATAAAAATATGAAGATACTATTTAAAATAACATCAATTTTAATAATTCAGGCATTTCTGCTATGTGATTTCTCCTTAGCTGGCAGTATGGTTATGTCTTTAGAAACCCAACAGGAGCAAATTAGCACTTTGTCGCCCCAGATTAATATACAGGCAAAGACATTTCAGGAAGTTTATTCTAGTTATGTAAGTTTGATTAAGCCAAATCGACCAGAAAACCTGAGTTTTAATGCCGAGCCGAATAATTCAGGTAAAGATATAAGCCCGCTTGCTTTTCCGGTTAAAGATTTCTCTAGGGCTGTTTTTCCTGGCATGCAAATATTTGATTTTGGTATTGGTCATCCTATTTTCCGTGATACAAGTTGGGAAAGAAAAATAACAAGCCATTATAAAGGAGTACATATATATGGCATAGATAATGATGGGTTATGTCTTTGGGAGATGGCTACCGATGCCATAGGGAACGCGATTAATAGATGGATTCGTGAAAAGAAGCCTCTTGCGAAAAGCACAATTGAATATAAGCAGCAGTCCTATCTTGATCCTCTGCCAGAAAATTGGGGTAAAGCCGATATTATCACTTTAAATTCTCCGAAGCCAACTAAGGACTATCTTATGCATGTTGCTAATCATGATGTGGCTAGGGCAATGTATAAAAATCTAAAACCAGGGGGAATAGGTTTTATCTTAACAGAATGGCACATGTACGATACGCTGGATAAACCAGTAATCACGGATAAGCAGATAGCGCGCGAGACGTTTAGGATCAGCTTGGAAAATATATTTGGAGCGGCTAATGTTATTGAGACAGAAATTCCGGCTGGATATTTCCAGGATAGTTTAGTAGCACATATAGTTCACACGACTTTATACCCAAATAATGATCAATACGGCACAAGTTTTTTTCAGGTAAGAAAGGCACCGGAAAAAGACACGGTTTCGCTTTTAAAGCCTTATACGGATATTAGTAGGGTGGGGGTGGATTATTCTGAATTACCTGCAGTTAATATGATTATAAAGGCGTTAAGAGAAAGCAAAGACACTGCATTTATCCATAAAAAGCTTGCGTTTGAATTAGCAAGATTACTGTTGGTCATGTTTGATATGACTAATGATCCGGAGATGTTCGGCACGATTTTCCACATGAATATGTTTCGTGATATACATAACTATAACGAATATAAAGAACTTATGCCGATTATTGGCATGGCCATTGCTATCGCCATTAAGTTTAAACCCGATATAAAAGAATACTTTATGCTTCCAGCTCGCTCGATTATGAATTGGAATGATGGCCAAAGAAATATGAATCGTATGGCCGGCTTTTTAAGAGACGAACAGTTAGCTATTGATTTTGTCGGTTTACTTGAGGAACACAAAGACGATTCACATCAGCCTTGGTATATGGATTCTCAGATCGCCATTATTGATAGCTTAGGAGCTATTTTTTATAAATCATCAACAGTCCGAGATGAGGTAGTAGAAAGATTAAATACATTAGTTGGCCAAGAAACGTTACACGGTGTCGTTAAAACTCGTCTTCAAAACACAATTGATATTATCTCAAGGGATCAAGATACTGCATACAAGGCTCATTATGAGCAACTTATGCAGGAATTTAAAAAATATGCGGATACTAGTTCTCTGGAAAGGAATGTTTTTATTCAGATATTGCGTGATATGGAATTAAAGATAAAGAAGGATGATGAAGGTGATTTTGAAGAAGAGGCAGAAGAGGCATATTTTTCCGATATTAAAAAATATCTCGATCCTATAGATGATTTTGACCGGCATATAACTAGAATTCTCGGAAAGTTAGCCGATTTAGATGAGCATGAAGAGTTTTTTAATCAAGTGCTTGATCTTGTTTGCATCGACTATGATCGGAGTATCGATCTGCTTTTGGGCAATAAAAATGCAATACAAACAACGAAGGGCATTAAGGGGTTTGAGCCGTTACCCCTTATCCCAGCTAATTGGGATGGCGAGAGGTGTCTGCAGCTTTTGCGGCACATATATGAGCGTTGGACAGAGGTGGGTTATGAGTCTAGTATTTATTATGATATCGATATGCATAACTTAATTTCACCTTTGGAAGAATTCCTGGCCCAAGATTATGATCCCAGCGGTGTTGCACAAGAACTGATTGATTTTCTAAAAATACATAAAGGCATCATCAATACCAAAAATGCAGATGAATTCTTAAAATATATTGAACCTGTGCTTGATTTAAATGAACGCACAGAAATTGCGCTTAGGTCAATTAAACATGATACAACCAAATATTTTGATTTAAAGGATTCTTTGGGGACTTACATAAATAAGTTTTCCAAATCAGAAGCAATGGATAAAGTTATGAGAATGTTAAAATCAGAAGACGGTCTTTTATGTGAAATATATAGAAGAATTGATTCTCGGCGTGATAAACCAGAATATGTCAATAAACCCTTAATTAGTTTTTCTGAAGCCCGAGAAATTCGTAATAACTTTAGAACTCTTAATAAAGAAATACAGAAGGTAGTTGCTCAAGGTATAGTGCGGCAAAGAGCTCTGTTTACCTATGATACTTCTAAAATGGTGCCAGAGGTATTTCTTGATTTCATCTTTAACGCACTTAAATCTGAAAGTGTTACAGCAGGACAGGTAGTTACAGACTTTATCACACTTTTATCCGGGTCACCGAGCAATGTCCACCCCTTTGTCAGTGATATTGACTGGGATAGCCAGAAGCTTACGGTTAAAGGTGAGAAAACTAAGATGGAAGATAATATCTCTCAGATTTTTGAGGAGATGGATTATGGCTATCCGATTCAATTTGAAGTTAATGGGTTAGATACCCCGATTGACGCTAATTTTGTGTATTTGCAGGAGATAATACGGCTGGGGGTTGTAAATAGCATGCAGGTTGCTAGTGAAAAGTTCGAAGAAGAGCACGAAATGACTGTTGCCGAAGCAAAAAAACAGGATATATCAATTAAACCATTGCTATTTAAGATAAATATAGAAAAAATATCCGGACAGTTGGAAATTGAGATCAGCCTTATGGATAATGTGGGTGGAGTATCTGATATGTGGATGTTAAGGGAGACCTATCCGGGAAGCGGACGGCAAAACATCACGCGTTTAAATACAAGTCGTCGATATAAAGACACAGGTTTAGGCATGTGCAAGGTCTATTGGGCAACGCGTCTTATGGCAGGTAAGATGTGGTGCTTTAATATTGACGATCAAGGACAAGAGTTACCAGTGACTAATGAAGGGATAGATAAACGAGCTGGTTTTAAAATTAAGGTTACCTTGCCGACAAGAAGATTAGAAGCAGGTAAGAAAAATCCCAGTGCTCAATTTGGAGATTCGAGACTTCTTATACCAGACAGAATTGTTATTTTAGAGAAAAAAGCTAATTATGTGGATAAAGATTCTGTGCCATCAGATATTGCAAGAAAAAGATCAGATTTATCTATAATACAACAGGAGCTAGTGGGCTCTGCTATATAAAGAAAAAATTATGAAGAAACATTTATTATCGAAAATCACTATATTTATACTATTGCAGGCCATGTTAATGGTTAATGCAAGTTGGGCGTTTGCGTCCTGTATTAAACAGGATGCAGATTGTCTTTCTCCGGCTTTACAGATTCAATCGCATCAATTAAGAAAATATTTCACCGAAAGCTCGTCTTTATTAGGGTTAAATAAAAACTTGCCAACAATATCACGTTCTTTACCGGAATGGGTAAATACAGAGGCCTTAGCTAAGATCAAAGATTTAACAATAACAAAAGAAGTTTTTCCGGTTCAAAAATCACCCACGGAAAATGATGAAGAATTTCAGGCTGTACATTTTTACATTTCGTATAAAGATGAAACGGGTAGAGTTAAAGATCAAGGCTCTATAAAATTTTGGGTTTACCAAAATCCGGAAGGAGTACGTCTATTCAAGAATAAAACAAATAGATTTAATATACGAGGAGCAGGTTTTTATCCGGAATTACCGCGTGGTTTAAAACAGGAAGAAAACAGAAAGGTTGTAAAAGCAGGCGTAGGCATATCACTGCGTTGGTTATTAATGGCGCAGGAATCTGATTGGCAGGGCAAAACAGCATTAGGTTATAATGCCGAGCCTCCTTCACTTAAGGTGTTTGCCAATCTTAGAAAGGGCGATAAATGGCCATCTTGGGAGTTTTCGGCAAAGCCGCTTTTTGTCGAAGAGCTTGGAAGGCCCGTGGAGTTCCAGCATATAAGTTATAACTCACCCCTATTAACTCAAGACCAGAAAGAAGAGGTCAAAGATTTCTTTGAAAATAAGATTAACTTTATTGATAAAAGTGGAAAAAAAATAACTGTATTCCCGGAATTAGAAACAGATCAAGACAATAAATACAGAGATTTAAAAGAAATTATTAGAATATCTCTTCTGGATAATCTTTATCAGACCGAACAACTTGTGCCTGGATCTAAATTAGGAGAGTTATGCGATGATTTAAATAAAGAAAACGGCATATTTCCTACTCCGATAATTGTAACTCAGGATCCTAAAACAGGAATGATTATTGTCTTAGATGGGAATCATCGGTTTCTGGCCAGTAAACAGATTGATTTAGCGTATATCCCCATGTTGTTTGTACCTTGGGAGGAGTTTGATGTAGGGGTTTGGGATCGTGGAGTTGAAGTTATTAACGCACAGACAATGGAGAGATTAATTAAAGAGTTTAATCTAAAGCCTTATGATGGCACTAAAGATCCCCATACTGCAGTTATCCATTATGCTGGCAAGTCCTATGTTTTTGATGTAGCTTTGGATAAATTAGAGCAGCACAAGGCAGCCAAAGACTTTATTAGTCGCTTGGATGAGTTGGATAAGGATGTAAATGTCGACAATGCCGGAAAAACCGTAGAGGAAGCAGAAGCTCTTATTCCTGTACCAGGCTGGCTCGTAATTCAACTGCCTACATTTACCAAGGAAGATATTGTTAAAGTTCTTGGTAGGGGCGAGATTCTCCCGCCGAAATCTTTTAGGACAAGATTACCAACAGGGCCTCTGGGTTTACCGATCAATATGGAATTTATTAAAAACCTGCAGGAAAGACCGGAACTTTATATAGATGGACTTGATTCTAGTTGGCCTGATGCTAAGCAGAAGATTGTGGAGTGGGTAAATAGGCGACTTCAGCAAGAACTGGAATGGATTGACTTTGTGGAATTGCCGCAGGAGATGAATGTAAGTGAAACGGATAAATTCAGATTCCCGGTGAAATTAGCCCCGGTTATAAAGAATCACGAGGCAGAGTTTTTAATTTTGGACAAAATTGGAATTTATAACTTGAATCCTTTGAATTTTAGAGAAGAGATTAGCCGGGTACTAACACCTAAGTTTGAATTTGAAGGAGGGGCATTGACCCTACTTGAAAATTTTGTCGCCGCAGCGGATATGATTGTAGCGCACGGCTTTGATGTTGATATTTCTATGCATCATCGGGGCAAAACTTTGAATTTTGATGAGGTAAAAAAACGCTCGAGACATGAGTTAATGCTTATGCATTTATATGAAGGAGATGATCCCGTAATAATAAATGTCAAAGGCCCATCAACCTTAGATCTCGAAGAAATCTTTAATATTTACGAAGAAATAGTTAATATATCTATTAATACACAAGACCACCGCCATCCGCTTTTTCAGCTAAGACAGGAGGATAAATTTGTTTGGATTCAAGAATCTGTAAAATTTCTTGGAGATGACTTTTTAAAAATGACTCAAAATATGTGGAGAATTGCTTCCGAAAGTAAAAGTGTCCAGGAATTATGTTCTTCCGCTGCTTTTAGTTTATATAAAGACAGAAAATTGCATAGGTTGAGGCTGCTGGGCGCAGATGATATTATCGAAGCCGGAGAACGCTTGCCCCACAAATATTCCTTTATTCTCGATGAAGACCCGTTTTTAAATGATGAACAATTCTGGAAGGATGAAGAAAAAGCGAAGCAAATAACAGCAGCAGATAAAGATTTAAATGAGATTTTGGAAACAAGCTATGGCGATGCTTATAAATATCTTGTTGAATTAGAACGGCGTATGCCTAAAATTTATGATGCAGCTACTGACCTTTTTATTCACTCAAACCTTTTATTTGAAAAATACGATACCCCGGCGCAATACGTATTTTTAGGCCGGGCAACGGATTTAGTTTATTGGGCAACGAAATTTATGTTTAAAGAGAGAATATTTTCGGAGTACCATCTTTTAGATTTTACGCATCATGGGGGAATGACCAACTGTCTTAACCTTGGTTTAGAGAACCCGGAAGCGTTAGATAAGTATTTACAAAAAATAGGATTAAATAAGAACGAAAAAGTGATAATTATTGATGAGTTTGGTGCCAGCACTTTTCTTCATAACACGGTTAGCTTATTTGAATCCTTAGGTTATGAGGATGTGAATGGAATAAATATATCAGAAGATATCGCAAAAGGCACCCGTGATCCTAAGGATTATAATATGGACATGTTTAGTGCAATGTCTTGGTTGGCAGACGACTATAATCCCGGCAGAATTTTTGAGGTAAAAATTGAGGATGGTAGATGGACGTATGAATACAGACACGATTTCTCTAATTCTATTTCTTTGACTATTAATAGAAACGGAAAATATCTGGCGTGGTTGAATAGATTGGTTCTTTACCGCCACTTAATAGAAAGAGAAAAGCAGATGCGGGTGATGGCCGAGGAGATGAAAAAGAGTAAACCATTGAGAAAACCGCCGGTTTTTAACTTCGAGGCATTTTTTATTGAAAGAGCGCTTTAAAAAACATGAAAGTATTATTCAAAATAACGGCGATTATATTGATTCAGGCATTTTTAATGCTAAATTCTGCCTGGGCTGGTGAGGGTAGTAGTCTGTTCTTCTTAGCTCAAAAAGAGCAGGTTGGCACTATTTCTCCACACATCAATATAGACATAAAGAACTTTCAGGAAGTCTATTATAATTGTATGAGTTCTATAAAAGGAGACAGCGATGAACTAAAGCCGCTTACAGCGAAGAAATCTATTGCTAAAACTGCAAAAACTTATGGGGTTGCGGCCTTGTTATTGCTGGGTATTAAGATAGGACTTTCTTCTGTATTTACGTTTTGGTTTGAAAGCTCTATGTTGACATTTACAGGAATTGGATTGATTCTTGCAGGATTTTTTGGCTGGCAGAAAATGGAGGCTTGGCTTTTGCCTAGACTAGAAAAGAGAGTATTAGTAACTGAGGGGCCTTATCAATGGGCCCAGCATCCCTTTTATACAATTCAGATGTTGCTGCCTTTAGGCATATTTTTGGCTTTTCCGAGTCAACTAGCTCTTATGACTTTGTATGCATTCTGTCTTGACGCACTTATTAGGATCTTATATGAACACAGACACTTATATTCGCAATATGGAGAGGCTTATCGCAGGTATCAGCAAAGCGGCATACCTTTATTAATACCAAAGCTCATTCCATTAATGCAGTATTTTGCAAACGAGATTAGGCTATATAATCAGACAAACTATATATATAAAAACATTTTTCCTAAAGGCACACCCGGCATAGAAGATATATTAAATGCAGAGGATAAGATTTCTGCTTTAGATAAAATCAATGAACTGCGCATGCTTTATCCGGAAATAGCCGGATATTATAAGGCCGATAAATACTTTACCCTGTTCACTGATAAAAAGGAGATCACTTTTAAATATGATAATGACAGAATAGACATTTCTATGATCAGTGTTGATGATGACAATGCCCAAACAACGGTTGTCCCATTAACCGATGAGTATGTGATTGATACCCCATTTGAGGTTTTTAAAGATGAAATTATTGATAATGGGAAGTTTGAGGAAGAAGAATTTAAGGCTCATATGCAGGGGAATATTTTCTGGGAGGCGCCGCTTGAAAATACAGAAAAGAAAGAGCAGCAACAGGAAATCATCAAGCGGGCCAGGGAACTTTCTCTCTTGACCACGGATATTCGTGATTATTTTTCACAAAAATTCCCGTCTTTGGAAATAGTTAATATTTCGGTGCACGGGAGCGCTATTTATGGATTCCCGGGGATTCCGGTTAGTGATATTGATTTAGTGGTAATAGTTAAGGGTAAATGTTTAGAATATTGGGAATTTCCCTTTGAAAGTGTGATATTGCAAGGAACGCTTCCTATTGGATCGCCGGAAATAAACTTTATGATCATCGGCGAAGAAAACCTGCAAAATCCCCAACAGGACTATGTCCATATCCGGCGCCACAGGCTTATTAATATTGTAGAAAGCGATATTTGCACTGCCCCCTGGCGATTTATAACTTTATGGGGAAAAGATTGGAAAAAGACTAATCATCTAGAAAATAATTTAAAAGTTGAGCTATTAGATTTGGAAGACAGTGCACAATATAAAATTGACCAGGCGATGATAGCAGCGGTTGAGGCGCCGAAAGATATGGCCAAGTTTCTTAAGCAGGCATGTGGCCGGGTATACCAGGGATATTTGACGGTTAAAAAAATCTATCCTTCTTTACCGGTCGATTTTAATGAGATTATTGCTTTGCAAAAGAAAACTGCGCGGGAAAAAACAAGCTTATCCGAAATTAATGCATTATTGAAAGCATACTCTGAAACAATAGCAAATCTTTCTGAAGCCCCTATGGAAGACATAGGCCAAATCGCTGGGCAAGTTGTCAATGCCTTAAGCCAAGGGGATTTTGACGAGGTAGAACGTTTATTTGGCATATTTCAGTCTGAGAATATAGCTGAACCTCGGTTAGACAATGCCTGGATAGCAAAGATTACGGAACAGACCTGGCAGTATATTAAAGAAAAAGCCGGGTCGATTGATGCAATCCGCAACATGGACCCGGAAGAATTTGCCCAAAAGCTAGGGGTGTTTACTACCGAAGCTGCCCTGATGCCGTTTGTCTTGGACCAGCCGACGGCTAAATTACTTAAAAAAATAAGACAACTATATGGCGGCAAGGAAAAACTTTGGCAGACGGTGGAAATACCGATATTGCCTTTATTCCAATATCCGCACACTATATTTATAATGCATCCTTCTATAGAAAAAGCCGGCATCTATTATTCGCCTGATTATATGAGGCGTAATGACGCGACGTTATTGAACAAATCTGTTTTATTCCATGAATTGCTTGAGAAGAAGTTTCTTGAAAACGGAATAATTAATCGGCGGTTTAATTACATATTTAGCCATATCCATCCCCGCATTATCGAAGAGGAATTAAAATTTGCCGAAGTTATGGGAGAATTGCCTGTTATGCTCAAGTTGAGAAAAGGGCAATTACGTGCAAAAAGTCTGCAAATAGAAAAGGAACTTGCTGGAGGGAAGTTGAGTCTTGATCGAGCCCAGGATTTTATTGAATCTGCTGAATGGTTAGAAGATACCCTTCTTTTATATGATCAGGAAGCTGACTTTTTCTTAGAACAAGGGCAGTCCTTATTATCAGAAGATCAAGCTCAGATAAAGGCCAGCATGGATAAGGCGCTGCAAAGGTCTTTAAATCTGGTTAAAGAATTATTTAGTAGGGATAGAGTAATTGAGCAGTCAATTTAGCAAGGTAATTTGGGTTTTTTGTAAGCCTAGTAAATTTTAATTATAATTCAGTCGCCGTTTAAGCTTATTTTTAATAATTTCCAATAAGTATTTCACTCGTATACGAAATTTTATAATCAATCTAGGTATCATTCCTTTATAATATATAACATTTAAATTCTTTCCTTGGGCAGACGTATTTTCTAAAACAAAAACTGGTTGTATGCCAAAACCGTTACCCCAATCTGTGTCCAATGTTAGTGCCCAGGGGTTAAATACATCTAATATTTTCCAGTCCGATAAAAGTTTTTCCAGTCTCATCCGGCCATAAACTCGATGAGCATTCCATACGAGGGTATCGACACCAACCGGAATAGCCAAAAATAGCAATCCGCCGGGTTTTATCATGCCCTTTGTTTTGCGCATGGCTTCGAAATCACCTTCAGGATTCAGGGGGTCACCGTATCTGCCAAGCCCATCATGTTCGAATGACGAAATCGAAACTGCTGCGTCAAATTGTATAGGATTATTGTTATATTCAGCTACAGTCATTACCTTTAGACGAGGGTCTTGAGAAATTATTTTATTATATTCAATCGTTGTCGGCTGGCCGCCATAATATAGACAAATACTTTCAAAGGCGGGTAAACGAGAACCGAGAATAGCAACGCTTTTACCGGTAATACTATATTTTCGCAAAGCTTTATAAAGAAAGGTCGTTGTTTTAGGATAGGATATTTCTATCTGTTTACTTACTTCTTTTATATAGGAATCTAGCATTTCTGTAGTATATAGTATAGGCTTAGTTACGGGGTAGTGATCATCTTGATATGAATATCTTATGTTCAGTTTACCATCCATGGTATATTTGCTTAATAATGCATCAGGAATTTTGCGTGGCGGGATATTTTTGGATTCGTCAATCATGTTTTTATCCATTTAATTTTAACGGCTATGCCAAGAAAAAGTAGCCCCAAGGGGATTCGAACCCCTGTCTGATGGCTGAGAACCACCTGTCCTAGACCGGGCTAGACGATGAGGCCACATCTGTGCAAGAAAAAATTATATCATATAAAGCCTTAAAGTCAATGTCTTATTATGAAGATGTCAAGCCAATTTAGAAATGTCCTGTTTTTACCAAAATAGAACTGTCCTATTATGAAGAAAAATTATTTTAGGCAAAATTCTGTATTGACTAAGACTTAGGTTTTGTGTTATTATCATAGTGTCATTATAAGGGATTAGAAATAATTTTAAAAAGGGGGGCGAATATGTTTTTAGAAGGATTGCTGAGGAGAAAAGGGATTTTGAGTCTGATGTTAGCTATGGCTATTTTGTTTGGCATGGCACCACAGACCGCCATGGCCATGCCGGTTGATTCGCAGCTTATTGTACACCAGAGCGCAGCCAGGGGTATGTACATAGAAAAAGTGCAAAGTTTCCTGAATAAGGAAATTGTGCAGAACAGGCTATCCAAGCTGGGCATGAATGAGCAAGCCGTGTCTGAGTACATCGGCCAGCTTGATGATGCAAGATTAGAGCAGCTAGCCAAAAGAGTGGATACGATTAATGCCGCCGGAGATACTGGCGTCGTGATACTTTTGGTTGTATTACTAGTTATGGTCTGCGTGATGTATTTTGCTGATTATCGTATTAAGCTTGTACCGCGCGAACATAATCCAGAAGATTAATAAGTTTCTAATTTAAGTATAAATTGTGCTGCAAATCATAAAATCCGGGAAATTTTTTGTTCTCGCCGTAATAGTTTTACTTTCCACAGGCTGCGCAACTGTTATTGATACATCTTATCTTCGCCAAAAAATGTCTCAGAGTGATTCCTCTGGCATTATCCTGGATGTCCCGTTTGTAAAGCAAAAAAAAGCCTATTGCGGTCCCGCGGCCTTAAGTTCTGTGCTTAGCTTTTGGGGCGTTAAACACACCCAGGAACAAATTGCCAAGGACATGTTTCAGCCTGATGTGTGCGGCGTATTAAATATTGATTTAGAACGCTATGCCAAGCAACATGGCCTCTGGGCCAAAGGATATATAGCTGATTTTGAGGTTTTAAAAAAACGGTTACTTGCTGGGATGCCGGTGATTGTGATCGAAAAATTGCATCCTTATATTTTAAACCGGTTACATTATACGGTTATTGTCGGCTTCAGTAATGAACATGGAATTATTGTTGAGCATACAGGCAAGGCAGGTTTTGTCCAAAGAAGCTATAACGGTTTTTTGAGAAACTGGCAGACAGCCGGCAACTGGATACTGGAAATCATGCCGGCAGAGAAAGTTTCGAATGATTTAACTGCCCAGGACAATGTAGATTTAGGCTTGATATTTGAAAGAAAAGGAAAACTCGATCTGGCCTTAGAAAGATACGCGCAGGCACAAGCGCAGGAAGAGGATAATGCCATTATCTTATTTAATATTGCGAATATCTATGGCAAGGCAGATCAATTAGATAAGGCAGAAACATTATATCTTAAGGCCATTGAACTGGAGCCTGAGTTTGCCGACCTATATAACAATGTTGCGGATATATATAGGAAAAAGCAGGAGTTTAAAACAGCGCATGAATATGTTGATAAGGCGCTTAGCTTTAAAAACAAACGGCATTTTTATTATTTAGATACCAAGGCCCAGATTTTTTTATCCGAAGGCAAGCGTGACCAGGCACTTAAGTATTTTAGTATGGCCGAATCAGAAAAAGAAAATATAGATGAGAAAACACTGATCAGATTTTACGATAATTGGGTTAAAAATCTGCAGGATTTGGAAAAATAAGGATATTTAGAAAAAAATTGACGTAACTTGAATAATTTGATATTATTAAGTTCTCACAAAAGGTGCCCATATGATAAAAAGATATAGCCTGGACCGGATGGAAAAAATTTGGGAAGAGCAGACTAAATGGCAAAAGATGCTTGATGTCGAAATTGCCGCATGTTCTGCCTGGGCAAAACTAGGCAAGATCCCCAAGGCCTCGCTTAGCCGGATAAAAAAGAAGGCGAAGTTTAGCCTTAAAAGAATAAGACAAATCGAACAACAAACAAAACATGATATTATCGCTTTCTTAACCAGTGTAGCGGAAAATGTCGGGGCTGATTCCCGGTTTATCCATATGGGTTTAACCTCTAATGATGCCATTGATACAGGCCAGGCCTTGCAATTAAAAGATGCCTCGGATATTTTAATCGCGGATTTAAAAACCTTGCTTACGGTATTAAAGAAAAAAGCAAGGAAATATAAACACGCCCCCATGGCCGGACGTTCTCATAATGTGCATGCCGAACCCATAACCTTTGGATTAAAACTGGCGTTATGGTATGAAGAGACAAAGCGAAACATAGAAAGATTGGAACAAGCAAAACAGGTAGTTTGCGTAGGTAAGCTTTCAGGGGCAGTAGGTACCTATTCCAATATTGACCCCCGCGTAGAAAATATGGTGCTCAAAACCCTGGGCCTGGGCAGAGAACCTGTAGCCAACCAGGTGGTACAGCGGGATCGCCATGCCCAGTATGTATCGACACTGGCCATCATCGGTTCAAGCCTTGAGAAATTCACTACCGAGATAAGAAACCTCCAGCACACTGAGATATTAGAGGTGGAGGAGTTCTTTTCCAAAAAACAAAAGGGCTCATCCGCCATGCCGCACAAACGTAATCCCATCACCTGTGAACGCATATCAGGGTTAGCGCGGGTATTACGGGCAAATAGCCAGGCCGCTATGGAAAATATTGCTTTATGGCATGAACGCGATATATCTCATTCTTCGGTCGAACGCATTATCCTGCCGGATTCTACGATTCTGCTTGATTATATGCTGGTGAAATTTACAGGTATTATTGACAACCTGATTGTCTATCCTGAGAACATGCTTAAGAATTTGAATAAGACCAAGGGCCTTATGTTTTCACAGCGGATATTGATCAATCTTGTGGAAAAAGGGCTTACCCGGGAACAGGCTTACCGTATTGTGCAAAGGAATGCGTTAGCGGTCTGGAAGCAAGGGGTAGATTTTAAAACGCTCCTAGAAAATGATGCTGACTTTGAAGGCGTACTTACCAAAAAAGAAATTGAGCAATGCTTTGATTTAAAATACGTTTTACGTAATGTTAATACTATCTTTAAACGGATAAATATTTAAAAAATATTTATCCGTTTATCATTTAGTCGGTTTTCTGTTTAATTTTAACCAACCAGCATAATTAGCTGATCCACACATTCAGAGCAGATGTTTTGGCGCGTAGAAGTTAAGAATAAATCCAATATACTTGATCCGGTTGGCCAGGGGATAAAACGGGATATTATTGATTTAGGTATCCGGGGTGTATCCTGTGTAAACATGGTGCAGGTTTATATTATCGAATCTGAAATAGGTAAGGACCAGGTACAGAAAATCAGCCGGGAACTTTTATGCGATCCGGTCATACAGGAATATCGATACGGGACTTTGGATGATAAAATCTTTCAGGAAAAGCCGGCCCCAGGTTTGTGCGTTGTAGAGATTGCCTATAATCCCGGGGTAATGGATCCCTGGGAAGATAGCGTGAAAAAGGGGATCCGGGATTTAGGCATTGATAAGGTAGCCAGTGTTAAAACCGGCCGCCGCTACCTCATAAAAGGCAGACTTACCCAAGCCCAACTCAATCATATCAGCCAGAAGCTGCTTTATAATAAGGTCATCCAGCATGTGGTCAAGACCCAGACTTTAAAAAAAACCCTGCTTGCCCATAAAGAAGTTGGATATCGATTCAAAAAAGTAATTATCGATTTAATTAATCTCAACGACAAAAAACTTCTGGATTTAAGCAAAACACTGCAGCTGTCTTTAAATCTAGAAGAGATGCGTACGATAAAAAGATATTTTTCCCGCCTTAAACGCAATCCCACTGACTGTGAATTGGAGACCATTGCCCAGACCTGGTCTGAGCATTGTGTGCATAAGACAATGCGGGGTGTGATTGACTATGTAGATAAATCAGGCAAAAAGAAGAAAAAGGTTAAGATCCCTAACCTGCTTAAATCTACGATCATGAAGGCAACCCGAAAACTCGCCAAGCCATGGTGCGTATCTGTATTTTGTGATAATGCCGGGATTATAAAATTTGATAAAGATTATAATATCTGTTTTAAGGTCGAGACCCATAATCACCCCTCGGCCCTTGATCCATACGGCGGCGCCGGTACCGGTATCGGCGGCGTTATCCGCGATGTGTTAGGCGTAGGATTGGGTGCCAAGCCGATTATGAATACAGATGTTTTTTGTTTTGGCTTGCCGGATGCATCTTCATCTTCTGTGCCCCGCGGCGTATTACATCCAAAGAGGATAATGAAAGGCGTGGTCTCAGGCGTAAGGGATTATGGCAACCGGATGGGAATACCAACATCCAACGGTGCGGTGTTGTTTGACAAAAGATATACAGGTAATCCTTTGGTCTACTGCGGCACAGTCGGTATTATGCCAAATAAATATTCGTTTAAAAAAGTGAGCCCGGGTGAATACGCGGTTGTCGTTGGCGGCAGGACAGGACGCGATGGTATCCACGGCGCAACTTTTTCTTCGGTAGAACTCTCGCATGAATCAGAAACCGTATCCAGCGGTGCCGTGCAGATTGGTAATGCCATAACCGAAAAGAAGGTCTTAGACACCCTATTGCAGGCGCGGGATCTGGGTCTTTATACTGCGGTCACAGACTGCGGGGCAGGTGGTTTATCCAGTGCTGTGGGCGAGATGGGACAGGAGGTTGGGGTAAGGGTTGATTTAGAGAAGGTCCCGCTTAAATATAAGGGCCTGACCTATAGCGAGATCTGGATCTCCGAGGCACAGGAAAGGATGGTTGTCTCTGTGCCGCCGGAAAAATTAAAACAGCTGCTTAGTGTGTTTGACAGAGAAAATGTCGAGGCTGCGGTTATCGGCCGCTTTACAAATACAAAACATCTTGAAATATTTTTTAAAGGGGAATGTGTCTGTAATTTGGATATGCAGTTTTTGCATAAGGGCCTGCCCAAGACAGTATACAAAGCCCTATGGACAGGGCCTTATATAAGCAAAAACGGTAAATTAAAAGTATCCCCCAACCTGAACAAGAAGTTATTAAAGGTTTTGTCGGATTTAAATGTTTGCAGCAAGGAATGGATTATCCGTCAGTATGATCATGAAGTGCAGGGGATGAGTGTATTAAAGCCGCTGGCCGGGGTGTTTAATGACGGGCCTCAGGATGCCGCGGTAATAAAGCCGTTGCCTTATTCTAAAAAGGGGATTGCTATTGCCTGCGGTATAAATCCAAGATATTCGGATATCGATCCTTACTGGATGGCGGTATCATGCATAAATGAGGCGTTACGCCAGATTATTAGCGTCGGTGGCAGTTTAAAACACGTTGCGCTTTTGGATAATTTTAGCTGGGGCAATACGTTAAACCCCAAGGCCCTGGGACAGTTAGTACGTGCTTGCCGGGGATGCCTTGATGCTGCCCTGGCCTACGCAGTGCCGTTTATATCGGGCAAGGATAGCTTGAATAATGAATATACAGTAGGCAATAAAACCATTTCCATACCGCCGACATTATTGATTTCCGCAATGGGCGTAATCGATGATGTAGAAAAAGTCGTTTCCAGTGATGCCAAAGCCGCGGGTAACTTAGTATACTGCCTGGGTACAACTTATGATGAGTTAGGAGGCAGCTGTTTTTATGCTGTTGAAAACGTTGAGGGCCAAAATGTACCGCGTGATAATTTTAGCCAAAGCCGCGCTATATTTGAAGCCTTGAGCCTGTGTATTAGTAAGGGCCTGGTAAGATCAGCACATGATTGTTCAGACGGAGGATTAGCCGTAGCCTTGTCGGAGATGGCGTTTGCCGGGAATTTGGGGATGCAGATAGATTTAGGGCAAGTCGGCCATGAGATTAAAAAAGGCAATTTAAATAATGAAACCTTATTATTTTCAGAATCAAATAGTCGGTTTGTGCTGGAGATTGAAAAAAGTAAAAAGAAGCGCTTTGAACAGGCATTTTCTGGTATGGCTTGTAAGTGTATTGGCAGTATAAGCAACGAACAAACCCTGCAGGTTAAGGGAATTGACGGAAAAGAAATAGTTAATTGTAAGATAGAACTTCTTAAAGCAGCGTGGCAGAAACCCTTGCAGTGGTAGAAAAAAAGAAAAGGTATTTTTTAACATTTTCTCCGGGAAAGAAAGTAGGATTTAATTATGGACATTTATGCCTTTATTCCTTTTATTAGCGGTGTATTTAGTCTCGAGGCCGGACTTTTTGTCCTGATTAAAGCCGGCAAGTTGGCGGCGTTGCGGCGTCCTTACTATCTAGCGGCATTGGCGGTATTCTGCTACTGTTTTATGAATTTTGGGCTTATCCAGTTTAGCGGGTATTCGGATATTCTTGTACCCTGGACGAAATTATTTTCCATCGGTGCCTTTTTTGTGATCCCGGCGCTGTTTAATTTGCTGCTATTTGTCGAGGCGGCAAGAAAAGGTATCTCGAAATATATTTTTAGCATCTCGGTAATTCTGGGATTATCCGCCCTGCTGTATACATTTGTTTATAAGGACATGAGATTTATATACTTTCCCTGGGGCAGCTGTATTCCGGCCGAAAGCGTACCGTATTCCATATTTTTCTTAAATGCTGTTTTAGTTTTACCCTTGGCCCTGATTATTTCCTTGATCCAAAGGGGGCAGGTATGTAAAACCGAACTTGAAAAAAGACAGCTGAATTTTGTTATTTTTGCCGTTTTCTTTGCCAATTTAGCCTTGTTTTTTGATTTTCTACCGGCATTCGGGGTTAATCTTTATCATATGGGTTCACCGCTTTTGGCCATTGCCTTTATTTCCATTGTTTATTCGATAGTTGGATATCGTTTATTGGAATTGGACCTTATTATTAACAAGACGTTTTTAATCATCTTTTTTGTTGGACCGTTGCTTATTCTGCATTTGATTGTGAGCACCTTATTTTTAAAATCATCCGGTGTTTTGTTCACCACGGCTTTTTCGCTAGTAATTATCAGCTCTATTCTTTTATTTACACCGTATAAGTCGTATATCCAGAATCTTGCCGATAAATTGGTCTATCAGGGGCGCTATGACTACCAGAAAATTTTGCAGGAACTTTGTCAGACCCTTATTTCCATGCTTGATCTGGATCAGTTGCTGGAGTCAATCATCCATATTATAGCGCAGACGATAGATGTGGATAAAATCGTGATATTTTTGGAAGAAGAGGAAGGACATAATTATGTGATCAAGGCCTCTTTGGGCTTGACCGAAGAAACGAAACAGATAGTGATCATCCGCAGCGAAGATAAGTTAGTTGAACGCCTAAAAAAAGATAATCACATTTTAGTCAAAGAAGAGCTGCTGCAGTTCGAGAATATAGAAATAGTGAACGAATTGTTTAAAAAGCTGGATTTGGTACGCGCCGAATTAGTTGCGCCTTTATTTTTTAAAGAACGTCTTGTCGGCTTGATTATATTAAGCAGTAAAAAGTCAAAACAAATATATAACCAGGGCGATATTGATGTATTGAACGCCTTTGCCGCCGAGGCCTCGGTAGCGATTGAGAATGCGCGTTTGTACGCCGAGGCGATAATCGACGGATTGACCAGGATTTTTCATCACAACTATTTCTATATGCGGCTTAAAGAAGAGGTAGCCCGGGCAAAAAGATACGGTCATCCGATTGCGTTGTTGATGATGGATCTTGACCACTTCAAAGAGTTTAATGATGCGCATGGACACCAGGCCGGAGACCGGGTATTAAGAGGTATTGGACAGCTGCTTAAAAACAAGTTAAGGACAGTAGATATTCCGGCCCGTTACGGCGGGGAAGAATTTGCTGTGATCTTACCTGAAACTGCCGTAGGCGAAGCTAAAGGCCCGGCGGAGATTATTCGCAAACATATTAATGATACGATGCTGGTTGCCGAAAGATTTAGGGAAAGCGTGGAGGATTTTAAGATCGAATACGAAGGCAAAGTATTACATATTACGATAAGTATTGGGGTAGCTTATTTTGATGGGGTTGATGAGAAGTATACAGCGGAACAGTTGGTCAGACATGCGGATTTGGCTTTGTACCGGGCCAAGCATGAAGGACGTAATAAGGTCATTTTTTATCAAGAGGGACATGGATAATAATATTAAGGTTTTAATTTTAAGAACAGCGGGAACTAATTGCGATCAGGAGACCAAGCTTGCCTATGAGCTTTTGAACGTGAACGTAACGCTTTTGCATGTAAATGAGCTTATCCAGGCTCATGCGAAGATATATAATTATCAGATTATTGTCTTCCCAGGCGGCTTTACCTACGGAGACGATATTGCCGCGGGAATGATCCTGGCCAATGAATTAAAGATGAAATTAAAAGAACAGCTGCAGAAATTTTTACAAAAAAATGGGTTAATGATTGGTATCTGCAATGGATTCCAGGTATTAGTAAAGACAGGATTGTTGCCGGGCCATGGAGATTGGAAACAAAGGGTAAGTTTAGGTTGCAATGATTCTGGAAAATTTGAAGATCGTTGGGTCTATCTTAGAAAACCCAAAACCCAAGCTGTAAAAAATGGAAACCGCTGCGTATGGACAAAAGGCATTGATGAGCTTATTTATTTACCGGTTGCGCACGGAGAGGGAAAGTTTATACCCAAGGATAAAGGCGTGTTAAAAGAAATGCTTGAAACCGGAAAAGTGGTATTCCAATATTGCAGCCCGAAAGGTGAATTAGCGTCGTATCCGGATAATCCTAACGGCTCGGTTGAGCATGTCGCCGGCATCTGTGATGAAAGCGGCAGGATCTTTGGCTTGATGCCGCATCCTGAACGCTGTATTTTTAAAACCCAGCATCCGCACTGGAGAAGGTACAGGCAGCAATCTATGTTGGATGGGCTTAAGATCTTTAAAAACAGTATTGATTTTTTAAAAAGGGCATAACCATAAAACCAGCTTATAATAAATGAGGAATTAAACCATGGGCAGAGGATTGACGTATAAACAAGCCGGGGTGAACATAAAACAAGCCGATAGATTTATTAAAAATATTAGCCGTATTGTGCGCAGCACGCATAACCCCCAGGTATTAACAAGGCTGGGCGGGTTTGGCGCTTGTTTTGGTTTAGATAAAAAGCAGTATAAAAACCCGGTGCTTGTTTCTTCCGCCGATGGAGTAGGAACAAAGATCAAAGTAGCGATGCTCTCGCATCGGCACGAAACAGTCGGGATTGATCTTGTGGCGATGAATGTAAATGATATCCTGGCCATGGGCGCAAGGCCTTTATTTTTCTTGGATTATATTGCTGCCGGAAAATTAAATACAGGTAAGTTGACCCAGATTATGCGGGGCATTGTTACCGGCTGTAAACAGGCCGGCTGTGCGCTTATCGGCGGTGAGACAGCAGAGATGCCTATAATTTATAAAAAGGACGAGTATGATCTGGCCGGATTCTGCGTGGGCATCGTAGAAAAAAACGAGATTATTACAGGGGCTAAGATAAAACCAGCGGATGTATTGATTGGCATTGAATCCAGCGGATTGCATTCAAACGGGTTTTCTTTAGTGCACCGGGTATTTACAAAAAGCGAAATAATAAAATTAGCGAAAGAATTATTAAGGCCCACCCGGATTTATGCGGCCTCTATTTTGTCGTTGAAGAAAAAGTTCAGCCTGCACGGGATTGCCCATATAACCGGTGGTGCATTTTATGAAAAACTTATGCGAATTTTTCCCAAACAATATTCTGTACGGATAGAAAAAAACAACTGGCCGGTCCCGCCCATATTCAGTTTAATTCAACGCCGCGGCAAGATTAAAGATAAAGAGATGTTTAGGACGTTTAATATGGGTATCGGGATGGTCGTGGTTGTTAAGGCCCGGGATGCAAAGGCGGTAAGGGCTCATTTAAGAGGTAATTTCAAATTAAAATCCTGGGTTATCGGCAGTGTTGTAAAAAGCCGCAACCGGATTGAAATTATTTAAAACGATAAAAGGAAACGCAGCATGAAAATTTTGGTTATTGGCTCCGGCGGCCGTGAGCATGCGCTTATCTGGAAGATTGCCCAATCGGAAAAGGTGGATAAGATATATTGTGCGCCGGGTAACGGCGGCATTGGTAAGTTAGCGAAATGTGTAGACATAAAGGCAGATGATATTGAAGGATTGTTGACTTTTGCCGGCAACGAAAAAATTGATTTAACTGTTGTCGGCCCGGAGATACCGTTATGTTTAGGTATTGTCGATAAATTCCAGGATAAAGGGTTAAGGATATTTGGCCCCAGTAAAGCCGCCAGCCGCTTAGAAGCAAGTAAGATCTTCGCCAAGAATATCATGGCTAAATATAAGGTACCCACAGCTGATTTTCGTGTTTTTTCAGATTGTGAGCAGGCACTTGAGTTTGTAAGGGCCAAGAAGCAGCCGTTTGTGATTAAGGCCGATGGCCTGTGTGCGGGTAAAGGGGTTTTTATATGTTCTGATCTAGCCCAACAGGAACAGGTCATAAAATCGATAATGCAGGATAAAATATTTGGTACCTCCGGAGATAGGATTATTATTGAACAGACCTTAGAGGGCGAGGAGGCTTCTATCCTGGTTATTACAGATAGTAAAAATGTAGTTACCCTCGCCTCCAGCCAGGATCATAAAAGGATCTTTGATCAGGATCAGGGTCCGAATACAGGTGGTATGGGCGCTTATTCTCCGGCACCGGTAGTTACCGATAACCTTTTAAGACAAATTAATCAGGAAGTTATCATGCCTACGATAACCGGCATGGAAAAAGAAGGGTGTGCCTATGTGGGTGTTTTATATGCCGGGATAATGGTTACAAAAGACGGCCCCAAGGTACTTGAGTTTAACGTACGCTTTGGCGATCCCGAAACCCAGGCGATTTTACCGCGTCTTAACAGTGATATTGTAGAGGTAATGCAAAAGGCCGGGCAGCAAAAGCTGAATGAAATTAAGCTGCAATGGGACAAGCGCTGGTGTGTTTGCATTGTCGTGGCCTCAGGCGGATATCCAGGTGATTATGTAAAAGGCAAGTTAATATCGGGTTTAGATAATCTAGAGCAAGAAAAAGATGTGGTTGTTTTTCATGCCGGAACAAAGAATGA
>Ga0180009_10000693_pt1 | contig 44421 bp, 30 predicted proteins | sample OS_PC_MetaG_FD_123537 | JGI IMG/M metagenome (GOLD analysis project Ga0180009, IMG submission 123537) | Groundwater microbial communities from the Aspo Hard Rock Laboratory (HRL) deep subsurface site, Sweden - OS_PC_MetaG | ecosystem: Environmental > Aquatic > Deep subsurface > Groundwater...
AAATATGAAGAAGTCTATCTTAAAGATTATCAGAGTGTCCGAGAAGCAAAACAAGGTATTGGAAATTACTTAGCTTTCTATAACCATGATAGGCTGCATCAATCCCTTAATTATTTGACTCCAATTGAGGTTTATTTTAATTAAGAATAATTTAAGTGTAACTTAAAAAACCTAAAAAATTGTCTTGATAAATGGGTCCACCTTACTCAGAGCAAATTAATTGAGTGCCAACGAGTTTATCTTTTGTTACTTGGTATTATTTCCTATGAAAGGTTTTCGTTAATAACTACTATAATTAGAATTGCTGGCTATTCCTTTTAACCTTTCTACATAATTTTGAGCAGAAAAAGCAGCTAGAGCTCCATCTCCGCAAGCTGTTACTACTTGACGCAATAATTTTTTTCTACAATCTCCACCAGAAAATATACTTTCTCTTGAAGTCTTCATATTCTCATCCGTAATAATATACCCTTCTTCATCTACCTTTACTACTTCTTTAATAAAATTAGTATTAGGCATAAGTCCAATAAAGACAAAGACTCCTTGACAAAGAATTTCTAATTCTTGTTTCGTGTTAATATCTTTAACCTTGACGGCTTCTACCTTTTGACTACCTAAGATCTCCATAACTTGAGCATTCCAAATAAACTCTACTTTTTTATGGGTCAATATTCTTTCTTGTAAGATCTTTGTGGCTCGAAGTTTATCTCTTCTATGGATAACGGTAACCTTTCTAACAAACTTAGTTAAAAATAAAGTCTCTTCCACAGCCGCATCTCCTCCTCCTACCACCACTATGTCTTTATCTTTAAAGAATGCTCCATCGCAAATTGCACAATAAGAAACACCTTTGCCTTGAAATTCTGCTTCTCTTTCTATTCCTAATCTTTTAGGCATAGCTCCAGAAGCAATAATCAAAGCTAAACTATGATACTTCTGCTCATCAACCACTACTTCCCAAATCTTGATATCTTTACTCTTTCTAAAAGCAACCTTTCTTACTTCCCCTACAGCAAATTCCAAACCAAATCCTTTGGCTTGTTTTCTAAATCTATCTATTAACTCAAACCCACTAATTCCTTCAGAAAAACCAGGGTAGTTTTCAATTAAGGTGGTAGTTACTGCTTGAGAAGGCACAAAATAGCTTTCAATTAACAAACTCTTTAGCCTGGCCCTGGTTGCATACAAGCCAGCCGTTAACCCTGCTGGCCCTCCGCCAACAATAATTACATCATAAAGAAGACTATCTAATTTCAACTCTTCCTCCTTTTAGTTTTTACATCAGCCCCATTTTAAATTGTTATTTTAAAAGCAACACGGATTTACTAAAAGATATTTTTGGCCTGTCGATTTCCTTAAATCCTACTTTTTGGGCAATAATAATTGTATCTTCTAATTTTTTTCTGGTAACATGTAAAATTGGTTCTACAATTAATAAAGGCATATTTGGTTTTAAGGCGTCATAAATGCTTTGAAGAAATATTTGCCGATTTGGAACTTCATGAACCATCCAAAAAGCAAGGGCGAAGTCCAATGAAGAGTCTAATATTAATTTTTCATCAGAAACAATCTTTGGGAAAATCCTGTCATCAACTTGGTATTTTACAGCCTTCTTTTTCAAAATCTCTAACATTTTAGATTGAATATCCATAGCTATTACCTTACCTTTTGGACCAACTATATTTGCCATTGGTATTGTAAAAAAGCCTTGTCCAGCTCCAACATCTAAAACAATATCACCTGATTTTATATGTTTGGCTAATATCAGATTAGGATTATGGAAAAGTTTTCTAAAAATATTATCAAATGTGAAACAAAGCCACCATGGACACACATGTTCATTTCTTAGAAAAATAATGTCAAAAAGATTTTTCATACATTTCTTTTTAAAACTGGAGGCTGATAGCTGAATGCTTGCAGATTTAATGTTTATTTTTATCTATCTAATCAAGTTTTTTATTTGATTCTGGTCATGCTTTGCTTGCGTAATCGAATATTTTGGGGGGTAACCTCTAAATATTCATCCTCAGCTATAATCTCCAACCCTCGTTCCAGCGTTAATTCCATTGGTGGAATCAATTGAATAGCCATATCTGCATTTGAAGACCGCATATTGGTGAGTTGTTTGCCTTTAATAGGGTTAACAACCATATTTTGCCCCTTGGCTGTACTGCCAATAACTTCTCCCCGGTAAACCTCCACAGTTGGGCCTACAAACAACACCCCACGATCCTGAAGGTTGGAAAGGGAATAGGCTGATGTTTTGCCAGTTTCTCCAGAGATCATGGATCCAGTATTGCGTTTTTCAATTTCACCTGCATGTGGCTTAAAGCCAATCGTTTCGCTGCACAAAATTCCTTCTCCCTTGGTGTCTACAATAAATTCACTGCGATACCCCAGAAAACCACGGGTTGGAACTTGGAAAACCAATCGAATGTGCTTTTGCTCAGGTTGTATTTCTAATAATTGTCCCTTTCTCTTGGAAAGTTTCTCGATGATAATCCCAACAGATTCTTGCGGGGCATCAATGGTGATTTTTTCAAATGGTTCGCATTGCTCGCCAGCTATTTCCTTAAAGATTACCTGTGGTTGAGAAACTTGAACCTCAAATCTCTCGCGACGCATATTTTCTAATAAAATAGCAATATGCAATTCCCCACGACCATAAACCTTGAAATATTCAATAGGCGAAAAATCTATCTTCAAGCCCACATTGACCTCTAATTCCTTTTCTAATCGTTCCTTGATTTGACGGCTGGTAACAAACCTTCCGTCCCTTCCAGCAAAGGGAGAGTTATTGACTAAAAAATTCAAAGAAATTATTGGCTCGTCAATTGCAATGGCTGGCAAGAGTTTTTGGTTTACATCAGCACAAATTGTGTCTCCGATATAAATTTCCGACAGACCAGCTATCATGACAATGTCTCCGCTTGTAATTTCCGGCACCTCTTTTCTCTGCATGCCTTCAAAGGTAAACAACTTAGAGATACTGCCAGAAATAATCTCATTTGATTGTTTTTTAATAAAAACCTTATTTCCGGTTTTTAATACCCCTTGATAAACGCGGCCAATACCCAAACGACCAAGATAATTATCATAGGCTAAATTAAACACCTGTAAGGCAAAGGGCAAATTCTCATCAACCCTTATTGGCAAAACCTTTTTTAAGATCGTATCTAAAAGTGGGGTCAGATCATTAGATTCATCGTTTAATTCCATTTTAGCAATTCCTTGCCTAGCAATGGCATAAACAGTAACAAAGTCCAACTGTTCATCATTAGCGCCCAGATCCATAAAAAGCTCCAGCACCTTTTCATGTGTCCAGTCTGGTCGAGCTGCCAATTTATCAATCTTATTGACTACCACAATTGGTTTTAATCCCAATCCTAATGCCTTTTTTAAAACAAATTTAGTTTGGGGCATTGGACCTTCCTGGGCATCAACCACTAAAAGCACAGAATCAATAGACCGCAAAACTCGTTCTACCTCTGAGCCAAAGTCTACATGACCAGGGGTATCTACAATGTTAATTTTAGTTCCCTTGTAGAAAACTGAAGTATTTTTGGAATAAATGGTAATGCCTCGTTCTTGTTCTAGGGCATTGGAATCCATACTCACAGTTTCATCAGTAACCATGCCAGTTTGACGCATCAAGGCATCGGTCAAAGAAGTTTTGCCATGATCAACATGAGCAATAATAGCGATATTCCTAATTTCCATAATTAGCTGATAGGAAATTTAATTTTTGAGCTAAGTTGTAAAAATCCACTTTCCATACCTCCTGTGCTATTTAAAAGAGATTTTTTCTCCCCTTGAGTATAATTTTAACATAAGAAACTGGTTAAACAGGGCCATTTTGGATATACCCAGCAATTCTAAATTGTATAGCACTTATTAATGAAAATTTGACATAGAGCAAATTAATTTGAGGGCAAACAAGTTTATCTTTTATTGCTCGGCATTATTTCCTATGTCTAGTTTTCGTTAATAAGTGCTATAGACTTATCCAAATACTATTAAGTTAATCACAAAAGAACCTAATCTTTTCCTTTTTTTCTCCTGCCTCCCCTTTGTTATATAACTATAAATCTAAAAAGAAGTGAGAATAATTGATTTGGGAAAATGCAAAGGCATAAACAAGAGAGGTATTGTTAGTTTAAACAAAAACCAGAGGGTAAGAAACAAAAGGTGATAAGGCTGAAATATGCAAACTTTGCTTTGGAAAAAAGTTAGGCATTTACTACGGAACTTACCTTGACCTTGAGGCGCATTTTAAAACTTGCCAAAGAGGCGTCTTTGCTGGATGTTAGACAAAAACCCTTCGACCTCTACTTGCACCCCCAACCAAATATGGTCAAATAAAAATGGCTCCTCGGGTAGGGCTCGAACCTACAACCCTTCGGTTAACAGCCGAATGCTCTACCATTGAGCTACCGAGGAATAATAAACAAGAAAAGTATATTAGATAATAAATTTTTGTCAAGAAAAAAGAATGGTGCTCTAGTAATGGGTTAGTCATTGGTAGAAAAAATTATTGATTCACTGGCTATTCATCTTGGGATAAAAAAGCAAGAACAAGAAGATTAAAAGACCAAGGTGGTTTCTAATTCAAATAAATGAGATTTAAAGCATTCTCTTTCATTTTCTGGATCTTCTTGTCTTATATTTTTGTATGAAAGAGAAAAAACCTTATTAATTGAAAAGTAATACTTTCCTTGCCAACCAAGGACTTGATTTTTCGATCTTAACTCTTTATTAAAAAAACGGATAGTAATTTTATACTCTGGAGAAAATATTAGCTTGGCTGGAATTAAATAATAAGAAGCCCCAAGATTGACTTGGCCAGACTCATCACAGTCACCAGTACCTTTATTGGTAAATCTATTATAAGCAAGATAAGAACTCGTAGAGAAACCCTTCTTCTTAGGATAAGTATTTAAGTTTAAATTAAGAGTAATATTTTGGCAAGGGGCAGGTTTATACTCAGATTTATAGAGAGAATTATTTAAGTAATTAGATAATTGAGTATTAACAAAGTATCCTAAATCTTCAAAATTTTGAGTTACTCCAAAAGAAAAAGTTTCTTCTTTTTTACTTATTTTTGAAGGTGATAACGAAGATAAGAAGTTGCTTTTTTTTCGAGATAGTTTATGGCCAAAACTTAATTTTGGCCAAGATGATAAAGTTAAATTTAAATTAGATTTAAAAATGTTTGTCTTAGTAGTAAGGAGATTATTTATCTTGTCTAAGTTGTCTTGGTAAGATTCGTTATCCATATTTAATGAAATACTCTTAGCGGAGAATAAAGTATGCAATTTAAAGCCTCTTTGATTACTTAATAAGAATAAATTACCAGCGGTCTTATAGTCTGGCTTGATGTGAAAATAAGTAAGATTAAAGTTGGTCTTGTTTATTTTATTAGCCAAGGTTATTTGATAAGCATCATCTGCTTTATATTCTTGGACATCCTTAGTATCTAAATCAAAGTAACTACGGTTGTATTCAAATAAAAGACGATGGAGATATTTTCCTTTTCCATAAAGGGAAATATCTCCATCTAAGCTAAGATGATTATTTCCTATGGGAGTAACAATACTGTAAGGGTATACTTCCTTGGGATTAGCAATAGAAGAAGCCTTATCTTGAATCTTAAAGTAGTTTAAATTTAAGTTAGTATTTTTAAACATCTTAAGATTAATTCTGGTGGCGGTTATAAATTGAGCAAAGATACCATCATAGCTATCTAATTGACCATTTTGATTCTTATCTTCTCCATAATCAATTAAGTTATTTTGGTTGACATCCTCACTTAAAGCTTCTCTTTTTTCTTGGGAAAGACCGTAAGAAGAAAAAAGAGAAGCTTTATCTTTTATCAAGCTGTGCTCGAGGTTTATTCCTCTAATTTTTAGATTATCAAGACCAAATGAAGTATATCTTAAATAAAAATCACCAATTTCCATCTTAGTATCTTGATAAGGCATCTCCAGGAAGAGATTTTCAACATTAAGACTATCTTTATCTTTATTGATATTTATTAACCCCGTAAAATCACTAGAGATCATTTTTCCCATAAGAATAGATTTTAAAGAAAAGGTATTTCCTTCTTGATAAAGAGAACTATATTTATTGATATTAATTTGTTTTGTGGATAAGGTAGCACTACCATTAAGAGGAAAAGCAAAAGCCTCTAAAGCAGAGGAGGATTCTATTCTTAATATTCCTAATAATAAAAAAAAGATAAAGAGTTTTGTCTTCAATAGGTAAGCTATACTTGTTAAATTTACTCATCTGATGTTAAAGATGAAAAACATCTTGAATGATCATCTTTCTTCTGGAAGAGGAGGAATATCGATATTAAGCTCATTCTTTATTTGCATCCAAGAATAAAATAAATTTTCGGTAGTGATATTTCCTGCAAAATCTTCAATCTTTATTTTCGCGGAGATATCTTTTTGGTATATTTGGCCAGGACAAGTCCATTCATAGATACCTTCTTCTGTTTTAACCATAGAGAGGTCATTAGCCATAACCTTACGAATCCCACTGCCCTCATCAAATACATTTAAAGTTAAAACCAAGTAATTCTTTCCGGCTACATTTCTTAAATCTTTCCTCTTGGTAAGAATAACTGGGGAAAGGTAGTCATAGTATGGAGTAGGAACAGAAACGTATCTTTTTATGCCTTCTTGGTAAGAAGCAGTTATCTCTATTTTATTATATCCCAATTCCCAATGAGGTGCTTCATAGGTATAGTTATAAAGAGGGCCAAATAATTGCAACTCTCGATCGTTAATAGATAAGGCCATAGGAACAACTACTTCTACTTTAGATATCGTTGGTTCACTGACATTTTTTACTTTATCAGTAGCGATAATCTTAAAATTATAAACACCATTAGGAGGAATTGCTGATAAGTTTAAAAATAACTTTGGAATATAGTTGACAAACTTATCTTGATTAGAAAGGTAGTAGTTAATCTTGACCGGAGTAGGCTTACAAAGAGCAACTCCTTGAAATGAAAAGTTTCCTGAGTCATCTGAAACAGTATTTAAGCTTTGGCTTTCATTAATACTTAAAGCAATACTACTATTAGGTTCAGCATTTCCTGAGATATCAGTAATAACTGAATTTAAAATACTACCAGGGGAAGGAAAGATGATCTTAGGCTTAAGAGTGTAAGTATCGACTAAAAGATTTAAAGAAACCACTTCGCTGGATAGATTATCTTGATTGGTAGCCATCATATTAATCGTGCATTCTCCTTCGGGTAAATAAACTTGGTTAATATTCCAGTTTCCATTTTGATCAGCACTTGTATTATAGATAGATCCTTTTATGACCGTGAAGGTAATCTTATTTCTTGAATCGCTTATCCCTTTAACATTAAGATAATTTTTAGAAACCAAGGCTCCTGATTGAGGAAAAACTAGCTTAGGAGGATTAACCTCAGAGACTATGGGAGCCATAGACAATTGAGTAATTTTCACTTCTGACTCTTCTTTGTCTTCTTCTGGATCCTCTTTCTTAGTTTCTATAACTTCTGGAGAAGTTTCTTCTTTGGCAGGATCTTTGGCAGGAGAAGAAACTTCTTTATCCTTATCTTTTGGCTCCTCTTTATTTTCTATAATTTCAAGGCTTTTTATCTCTTTTACCTCTTCTTTTATCTTTTCTATCTCTTCAGGGGAAATCTTTTGAGGTGGAGTAACTTTAGTTCCATCAGTAGAACTTATTGAAAACTCACTACTTTTTAAGGTAACTTCCTCTTCCGGTAACTGACTACTTCCTCTAAAGTAAATCTCACCTACTTCTACCAAGGCCTTAGTTGTCTTATCTTCTTCTACGCAAACAATAAAAGTTGTTCCCCTAACTCCTACAATGGCGGTAGGAGTGATTACATTAAATCGGGAATTCTTTTGTCTAAGTTTCTCGATCCGAGCTCTAATCTTTCCAAGCCACAACTTGATAGAAGATTCTTGCTCTAATGTTTCTCTATCCAGAGTTAATTCTTTTATGTCTATCATTGTATTTTCCCCAACCTTAACGATACTTCCATCTTCAAACTTAATCTCCGTATTGGAGAGTAGTCTAGTTCGAAGTCTGTCTTCTTGGTGAAGAATCATATTAAGTTTAGCTAAAGTCCATTCTTTATCATTTGACTTTTTTACCTCTACTTGTCCTTGAATATAAGTGACCGTTACCATCGCTATCCCTTTAGCGTTAGCTTTTTTAACTTGAGCGTGAAGGTATGTTTGGAAGTTTAATAAAAAGACAAAGGTAAACACCGTAAATAGTAAAACATTCTTCAAAGCAATACCTCCAATAGATAAAAGTAAGGTTATAATAAAGCGTAGGATTAAAGAAGATCAGAGGATTAATTTTAAAAGACTACAGCCATCTTCTCGGATTTAGAAACTTTTTGATTTTGATATTGAGCAGTAATTATTAAGATATAGACTCCACTAGCCACTCTTTTTTGAGCAGAGTTTCTACAATTCCAAGAAGTAGAAAAATAAGTTCCTTCTTTACTTAGATTAAAGTTTCCTTTTTGGGGATTACCTTTTTCAAGAATTCCTTGAGTAATTAATTCTCCTGAAATGCTATAAATCTTATAAGTTACAGAAACTCCTTCTTCTGGTCTATAGACTTCAGCCACTAAGGTTGTTTCTCCCTCAGTCACAGGATTGGGGAAGTTATAGAGATCTTTAATCTTAAGGGTCTCTGAATACCACTTAGTGGCAATAGAAATGGTAAAAGACTTCTTAAGGCCATATTTCCCAGAATTAAAAACTAAAGTCTTATTAGTTCGCAGATCAATTTCTTTTTCTCCATCATGAAGAATAATCTTATATTTAGTGGGAACACTATCTATATTTTCCCAAAAAAGAGTAATCTCTTCGTTGGGCATGTCAGTAGAGACCACAAAATTCCAACTTTGAAAATTCTTAAAAGGCTCTCTTGTATCAAAAGCGTAAATTCCTGGATTGGTCTTCCATTCATAGTGAGGAAAATAAAGCGATAAGTAAGGTGAAACCAGAGGAGGTTCATTTAAATCCTGATGATCGTAGTCATTACAAGAAGCAGTGTTTATACCTAGATAATTGTTGCTATCTTTATGTTCTTTACTGGTAGCGATAAGTTGAATTTGCCAATTATCTTTACCTTGAAGAGAAGAAATAGACATAGGAGAGGGTGGTAAATTTGTAGCCGGAGAATTAGGGATGATAATTTGGCAATTAGAAAAAGCTTTTATCCAACAACCATGCCAAGGTTTTAAAACACTGATCGCTTGGGGATTAAAACTATCTTTGCTATCCCAAGGCAAAGAAGCTAATAAACCCTTTTTAACTGCTTGAGAAAGGCTTAATTTATTATCTTCGTAAACTACTTGAACCTTATTCCAATCTACAGGATATGGGAAAGGATTGCCAATTTGATTCCAGCCAGAAATAAGAGAAACTACATAAGGTAAGTTAAGATCCACGAAATTCCCTTCTACTTGACACTTAATTTCAGGGGTATCTTGAGAGACCTTTATCCAATATCCTATTCCAGGATAAAATTCTTTAGCAGAACGATATTTTAAAGTAATGGCATCTTCTTCTTCGCTTTCCAGCCAACGGTAAACCTTTATATTATTTGGATCTATCTGGTTAAAAACACTGCCTACTATCACAGGAGGAGTATTTCTAGGAATAGAGATCATCGCCCATTTATTAGCAGGAATAAGGTCATAATTATCAATTATAAACGGTGAAGAAACCACGAAATTTTTTAGATAGCCATCACTAACAGTCAGCTTAATAAGATAACCGCCATCAAGGTAATTTCTTGTATCAATAGAGATCTCACCTTCATTACTTCCTTCTTCTCTAACTTGATGGATGACTTCTTCTTTTATTTCGTTTATCCGACGCCAAGACTTTCCCTGATTATTACTCATCTCTACATTTATACAAAGAGAATCTAAATCCTTGTCATCAGCTCTCCATTTAATAGTCCTTTTTCCAATCCAAACTTGGTCTGAAAGAGAATCTTTGGTAGGAGAAAGTAAGCTAATCTCGGGAGATGAATAGCCAAGAGCATAGATAGAAAAATGATTTAAGCTTGCCTTGATTAATTTATTTTCTTTGTCCAAAAAGTCCTTTGCCTGGTATGGGACTAAATTCCAAGTAAGCTTATCAGGGTCTAATCTATATATCTTAAAAGCTTCTGGTTTTAACAAGGTTCCATCATCTAAGATAATATTTTCAGGATAAGGAATCTTTATCACCACCGGTTTACTAAAGTTTCCTTGATACTCACTATTGGTCTGGGTAAAAAGATTAAACTCGCAAGTAGAATTTACTCTAATGTTTAAATTCTTTGTATTGGTAATAGCTTGATTAATCTTTTCTTTCTTTTCTTCATTTAATTCTTGATAAGAAGAAACAATTAATTTTGCCTTTTCAGTATTTTCAGTAAAAGTATCTTCACTAATTGAGATTTGGACAAAATCTTTCTTAATCTCTAATCTCTCTCGGGTAGAAATAACATTTCCAATAGTAAAATCTTTGGTCAATAATGCAGTCTGGGAAAATCCATTAAAACTTTGTTCTGGTCTATCTGTTACGGTTAGCTTTAATCGATAGTTTAGCCCATCCTTGATATTGCCCTTTTCTAAGTTCCAAAGATATTCGCCAGCTCCAGAATTAATCTTTATAGAATTAGCTACCTTCTTCCAACTATTTCCTGAGTCATCACTATAAAAAATAGATAAAGATAAAGAATCATCGTCTTGATCATAGGCGTAGTATTTAATATTTATTTCTTTACTATAAATTTCTCCTTCTTTTGGTTCTATCTTAGTTAAGACAGGAGAGCGGTTGGTATTAGTAACTTTAATTAAGACAGTCTCTTCCGAGGAAGCTTGATCAAGGTCAGTAACCTTGAAGGTCAGTGAGTAATCTTTAGCCTGGTCAAAAGCAGGGGTCCAGGTAAAGGTCTGACCAGTAAGGGCAGCGCCTGTTGGTAGATTAAAAGCACTGTAAGTAAGAGAACCACCATCAAGATCAGAGGCGGAGAGATCAAAGGTCAAGAGAGCGTTCTCCTTAATTGTTTTACTCTCAATCTTAGTTAAGACAGGAGAGCGGTTGGTATTAGTAACTTTAATTAAGACAGTCTCTTCTGCGGAAGCTTGATCAAGGTCAGTAACCTTAAAGGTCAGTTGGTAATCTTGAGCTTGGTCAAAAGTAGGAGTCCAAGTAAAGGTCTGACCAGTAAGGGCAGCGCCTGTTGGTAGATTAAAAGCACTGTAAGTAAGAGAACCACCATCGGGATCAGAGGCAGAGAGATCGAAGGTTAAAAATGAATCTTCTGCAATCTCTTTGTTTCCAATAAAATTTAAAGTAGGAATTTGGTTATTATTATTTCCTACAATAGTAACGACTTTATCCTCACCCTCTATCTTAAAATCAGTAATATTAAAGAATGCCTGTCCACTCCAAGCACAAATACTATTATCATATGATAATGTTTTATATTCAATGGATTTAGCTAAGATGGGGGGGTTAAATGTATATGTATAAGTATGGTTAGTTGGTGAATTACTATTATTAACATAGGCTTTAATTTTAAATATATCTCCTGGAAGGTTAAATTTAGTCTCATTAGAAGAATTTTGGATAATAATTTCGGTAGAGATAGGATATAAAACATATCGAGAGCAAGAAACTTCTATCTCTCTAAGAAGATATTCCTCAGAAAAAGTATATTTTCTCTGGCCACCATTGGTAACGGTGCCAGATGTCCCTGAAAATCCAGCCAAATTAAAAGACGAAACAGGAAAATTATTTCTAATTATTTTTGGAAAAATAGCCGTAATGGTCTCATTATTATATTTTCCTTCGGCCTTAATTCTATAATCACCTTTTGAGATACTACTTAAATTCCAAAGATAACTAGTTGAAGTAATATTAGAGGCAAGGGATGTCCAACTTTGCCCATTATCAGCACTATAATATAAATTTGCCCCGTCTAATATTAAATTAGGTATGTCCGTCTTCCATGAAATTCCTAATTGAGGATTTGAAGAATAAATATTAGCATTTGGCTCCACAATGCTTAAATTTACCTCAAGAGAAACTTCCCATTCATAATAATTCATCCAATCCCAACCACTGGTGTTAGATTTATGGATTGAATTAACATCCCACCTAATCGAAGTTACTTCTCGAAGAGGAAAACTAAATTCTTGCCAACCAGTTATCGCCACAAGAGAAATATTTACCGTCGAACCATCACTAAAGGATAAGGTTACATCTTTAGGACAGTCTCGATAGTCGCCCCAGTAGGTATAAAATCGAGTTTTGTTAATAAAACAAGGTTGATTAAATTCATATTTCATCCAGGTGTCCTTACTCCCCTCAGTAACAAACCAACCATCAACCTTTCCATTGTTTATGCACGAAGTGGGCTGGCTTTGATAAGGAGGAGAAGAACTAAAGCTCTTTACCATTCCTTTTGAAGCTAAAGCAAAATTTATGGTTTCGGCAAAAGAATTATGGATAAAAAGATAGAGCACCAGCCAGGAGATTGTTAAGAAAAATATGGATAATAATTTAAAGGTCTTTTTCATAAGATATTCCTGAATGATCTTATTTAAAATTTATAGCACTTATTAATGAAAATTTGACATAGAGCAAATTAATTTAAGGGCAAACAAGTTTATCTTTTATCGCTCGGCATTATTTCCTATATCCGATTTTCGTTAATAAGTGCTATGTTAATAACTACTATATAGTTTATAGCTTCTTTAAAAGATAGGTTTAGAATGAAGTGGTAAGTGAAATCTTGTGAGTATCCCCTAAATCATCAAAAGGAGTAAAAGCATAATCCAAAGCCACCTTAAAGAGTTTTAAGCCCAGACCATAAGTGATATTATTTCTTACTTCCTCAGGACCAGATAAGTATCCTGCTCTTAAAGCCAATGTTTTAGCAATTGTATATTCTGTTCCCAATCGATAGTTTAATTCATTGTCAGTGGGCTTATTTATCTCAAGAGCTACTAATAAATTCTTTTTAAATAACTTAGAAGAGATGCCTATTTTATAAGTTAAAGGAAGAGAGTCTTTTTCTTGTTCAAATTTAATCTTTTGTCCCATATTTAAGATACAGAAGCCCATCGTTAAATCTTGGAAAGGTAATTTAATTAAAGCGCCAAGGTCTCCACTTAATAGATTTGAGGTCTTATAATTAGCTAGCTTTTCTTTAATTACTTTAAGATTAATGCCTAAACTAAGATGCTCATTGATGTCAAAAGCGTTAGATAAAGTAATAGCCAGATCAGAGGCGTTAAAAGTACCTAAGGAAAGGTCTCCAGAAGGGTAAGTATCGTTTGTTTTTCTTATCTCATCTATTTTAAGGTAATTAAAACTTAGCCCCATTACATCTCTAAAACTTAAAGGAATAGCTAAAGCCAGATATCCATGTTTAATATCTTGAAACCACATATTATACATGGTGTAAACTTGCTTATTCTTTATTTGAGATAGACCAGCAGGATTATAATTAAGGGTATTAATATCTCCATAAATAGCGGTAAAGGAATTAGCCATAGAGGTAGCCTTAGCTGACATTCCAATCTTAAGAAAATTAGCTCCCATCGTACCAGCTTTCTCATGGATGGCTAAAGAATAATCAAAAAAGACAAAAAGAGATAAAAGATTAATTATTAAGACTAAAGAAGATTTAAGATAACTCATAAATATTTTCTCAAGTTAAGGATGGTAACAAATAAAAAAGCCAAGCTCTCGAACGCTATTGCAAAACAGCTTTCGGCAACTTGGCTTTCACCTTTTCAGGCTCATTAGCTTTCCAACTCATTACTTAATAATGAGCTAGCTTTTTCGCTTCTGTTTTTAAAAAAAATCTTATCTTATATTAATAATAAAGATGACATATATTTTTATTTTTGTCAAGGGTTTTTTTCTTTTTTTTTACAAACTTGGGGAATTCGTAAGCTGAGATTTTTTAAATTGACTAAATATATTATCTATGGTATTCTATCTAAGATAAAAGACTAAAGTTAATAGTAAGCTTTCAGCCGTTAGTTTGGACAAAGCATTACGAGACAAAAAGCAGCAAAGTGATGAAGTCAGGACAGTTTTCTTTGTCTTGGCTTTGTGGCTTTTGCTGGCTGATAGCTGAATGCTTCTGTTTTTTCTGGATTCTTAATTTATGGACTATGAAGTAATTATTGGATTAGAGGTTCATGCTCAATTAAACACCAATTCTAAATTATTTTGTCATTGCCCTACTCAATTTGGAGCTATTCCTAATTCTCAAGTATGTCCAGTCTGCTTGGGACTTCCTGGAGCATTACCAGTCTTAAATGAAAAAGTGTTAATTTATGCTTTAAAAGCTGCCTTAGCTTTAAACTGTAAAATTCCAGAAATAAGCAGGTTTAGCCGAAAGAATTATTTCTATCCTGACTTGCCTAAAGCTTATCAAATTTCTCAATATGACCAACCTTTAGCTAAAGATGGCTATCTTGAAGTCTTAGGAGAAAATAATCTTATTAAAAAAGTAGGTATTAATCGAATTCAGATAGAAGAAGATGCCGGTAAGCTTATTCATTCTGAAGAGGAAGAGAGTAGTTTGGTAGATTATAACCGTTGCGGGGTGCCTTTAATAGAGATTGTAAGTGAGCCTGAAATAAAGTCTATTCAAGAAACGTATGAATACTTATTAAACTTAAAAAATATATTGGAATATTTAGAAATATGTGATTGCAATATGGAAGAAGGTTCCCTACGATGTGATGCCAATGTTTCTATCCGACGTAAAGGTGAAAACAAATTTGGCACTAAGACAGAAATTAAGAATATGAATTCTTTTAAAGGAGTCCAAAAAGCTTTAGAATATGAAGTTAATAGACAAACAAGATTAATTAATGAGGGAAAAGAGGTATCTCAAGAAACCCGCCTTTGGGATGCAGATAAACAAATTACTCTACCTATGCGGAATAAGGAAGAATCAAGCGATTATCGTTATTTTCCAGAACCAGACTTATCTCCTCTTGTCATAAAAGGAGAATTAAAGAATAAAGTGTTAGTTGCTCTGCCTGAACTACCTCTTCCTCGCTACAGAAGATTTATAGAAGAATACAAAATTCCTGAATATGATGCTCATTTATTAGTAAGGGATAAAAAATTAGCTGATTATTATGAAGAAGGGGTAAAATTTTATCCTAAACCAAAAGTAGTAAGTAATTGGATCATCAGCGAACTATTAGGAATTTTAAGTAAAAAGAAAGAAACTTTAAGCCAAATCAAGATTACTCCTCTTCAATTAGCCGAGATGCTAAAATTAATCGATCAAGGGGTAATTTCTGGTAAGATCGCTAAGGATCTTTTAGTTTTGATGGATGAAAGCGGAAAAGACCCTGGTGTTATTGTAAAAGAAAGGGAATTAGAACAAATAAGGGACGAAGAGTTGATAGATAAAGTGTTAGAGAAAGTGATCAAAGAGAATTTCAAAGTTGTAGAAGAATTTAAAAAAGGGAAAGACAAGGTATTGGGATTTTTAGTGGGCCAAGTAATGAAAGAGACCAAAGGAAAAGCAAATCCTGAGATAGTTAACCAAATTTTATTAAAAAGACTAAGATCTTAAGAGGCAAGAGATGTTGCATTGCGACTTTGTTCATTTACATAATCATAGCGAGTATAGCTTATTAGATGGAGCTACGGGGTTAGAAAAGTTAGTGGAAAAGGCTTTTGAAGCTAAGATGCCAGCAGTAGCTTTAACCGATCATGGTAATATGTTTGGAACGGTAGAATTTTATAAGCATTGTTTGCGAATAGGAATTAAACCTATTGTAGGATGCGAAGTTTATATTGCTCCTGGTAGTCGATTTGAAAAGAACATTTCTAAGAATGATGAAGCTTCTTCTTTTCATTTGACCTTATTAGTGAAAAATTTTATAGGCTATAAAAACTTAATGAAACTCGTGAGTCTAGGTTACTTAGAAGGATTTTATTATAAACCTCGCATCGACAAAGAAATTTTAAGAAATTATAGCGATGGATTAATTGTTTTATCTGGATGCTTAAAGGGAGAGATACCTTCATTAGTTTTAAAGAAGCAGCTAGAAAAAGCTTCACAAGTGATAAGTGAATACATAGAAATATTTGGTAAAGACGATTTTTATTTAGAAATCCAAGATAATGGCCTTAAAGAACAAGAGATAATCAATCAACAACTGATTGAGTTTTCGAAAGAATGGTCCGTGCCTTTAGTGGCGACTAATGATACTCATTACTTAAGCAAGGATGATGCAGAGGCACACGATGCTTTGCTTTGTATTCAAACCGGTAAAACTATTTCTGAAATAAATCGCTTAAAATTTTCTACTTCCGAGTTTTATTTTAAAAGTTCCTCCCAAATGAAGGAACTTTTTAAAGAAACTCCTCAAGCCATAAAAAATACCGTGGAGATTGCTAAAAAGTGCAACTTAGAATTAGAATTTAATAAAATTTATCTTCCTCAATATCAAGTAAACCAAAAAGAAGATCTAAATAATTACTTAAGAGAATTATGCCTTGAAGGTTTATCTAAAAAATATCAAGAAGTTAACGAAGAGATTAAGAAAAGATTAGAACTTGAACTAAAGATGATCTCTCAAATGGAATATGCCGGATATTTCTTAATTGTCTGGGATTTAATCAAGTTTGCCAAGGAAAATGAAATCTTAGTAGGTCCGGGCAGGGGATCAGCGGCAGGAAGCATTGTTGCTTACACCTTAGGAATTACCAATGTAGATCCTATTCGGTACAAATTGTTCTTTGAACGTTTTTTAAATCCTGAGAGAATAAGTATGCCTGATATTGATATTGATTTTTGTGATGATCGCCGCGACGAAATTATTGAATATATCATCAAAAAATATGGAAAAGATCATGTTTCTCAAATTATAACTTTTGGGGCAATGTTAGCTAAGCAAGTAATTCGAGATGTAGGAAGAGTTCTTGGTTTCCCTTATGGAGAGGTAGATAAAGTAGCTAAATTAATTCCTAATGAATTAAATATAACCTTGAAAGATACTCTTAATCGAGTAACAGAATTTGCAGATTTATATGAGAGTAGCTCAGAACATCAAAGATTAATCAAGATAGCTATGAAATTAGAAGGATTAGTAAGGCACGCTTCTATGCATGCGGCTGGAGTAGTTATCTCTAAGGAGGAAGTTACTCAATATACCCCTTTATATAAAGACACTAAAGGAGGTTCAGTTACTACCCAATATTCAAAAGATTCTTTAGAATCTATTGGTCTTTTAAAGATGGACTTTTTGGGACTTAAAACTCTTACGGTCATCAAGAATGCCATAAAATTAGTCAAAGAAAATCAAAAGATAGAGATAAATTTAGATAATATTCCTTTAGATAATTTAAAAACTTATCAACTTTTATCAAATGCAGAAACTATTGGTATCTTCCAGTTAGAAAGTGTTGGCATGAGAGATTTAATCAGAAAGCTAAAACCAGAAAGTTTTGAAGATTTGATTGCCCTTTTAGCTCTATATCGTCCTGGCCCTCTAAATAGTGGAATGTTAGATGAATATATCAAAGGTAAATATAATAAAATAAAGATAAGATATCTTCATCCTCGTTTAGAAGGAATATTAAAGGAAACCTATGGCATTATTGTTTACCAAGAACAAGTAATGCAAATTGCCAGTGAGTTAGGAGGGTTTACTTTAGGGCAAGCAGATGAATTACGTCGAGCTATGAGTAAAAAAATACCAGAGAAGATGGAAAAGATGCGCCAGTTTTATATAAGTGGAGCAAGTAAGAATGGGGTTTCTAAAAATAAGGCCAATGAAATATTTGAGTTGATGTTTAAATTTGCTGAATATGGATTTAATAAATCTCATAGTACTGCTTATGCTTTAATTTCTTATCAAACAGCTTATTTAAAAACTCACTACTCTTTAGAATTTATGGCGGCGTTACTGACTAGCGAAGTTTCCAATAATGATAAAATTAGCTTGTATATATCTGAATGCCGGCGCTTAAAGATTGAAGTTTTACCACCTTGCGTAAACGAGAGTGACACCTATTTTACTATTACTCAAGGAAATCTTCGCTTTGGTCTTTCAGCCATAAAGAATGTGGGAGATACAGCCATAAATTCAATTAAAAAGGCTCGTCAGGAAAGAGGAAGCTTTACTTCTCTTTATGATTTTTGCAAGAGAGTTGACTTAAGGTTGGTTAATAAAAAAGTTTTGGAAAGCTTAATTAAATGTGGCGCTTTTGATTTTACCGGGATGAAAAGATCGCAACTGATAACTTTAATTGATCAAACTATAGAAATGGCTTCTAAATTTCAACAAGATAAAATAACAGGTCAGGAATCTTTCTTTAATATTATTGAAAATGATCAACATTTAATAGAGAAATATAGTCAAGAAATTTTAAAAATACCAGAATGGAATGAAAGTAAATTATTACAATACGAAAAAGAGGTTTTAGGATTATATGTTACTAGCCATCCCTTGGCTAAATATGAAAAAGAAATAAAAGTTTACACTACCGATAATACTCAAACAGTAGTAAAAAGGCAAGATGGCGAAGAAATAATAATGGGTGGAATTATTAACACCCTCAAGGAGACGACCACTAAAAATAATAATTCCATGGCTTATTTGGAAATAGAAGATTTAGAAGGAAGTGTAGAAACTATAGCCTTTCCTCGAGTTTACGAAAAATTTAAGGAGATAATTAAATTAAATGAGTTGGTAATAATTAGAGGAAAGGTAAATAAAGAAGTAGAAGGTAAAGTAAGAATTAATCTTGAAGAGGTAATTCCTTTAGAGGAAGCCAAGATAAGGCTTATTTCTAAAATTCATATTAATCTTAAGTCACTTGGAATAAGAAAAGATAATTTATTATCCTTAAAAGAGATATTTTTAAAAAACCAAGGGGAAATTCCTATATATTTGCATATTATGACTACTAATCACGGAGAAGTAATGACTTCTGTTTCCCCAAGATTAAATATAACCTTAACTACTCAAATGATCAAAGAGATAGAGACTCTCTTTGGAGAAGATATGGTCTGGATAGAAAAGAAAAGAGAAAGCTTAAGTAACCGTCTCTAAATATAATAACTGTTAGCTGGCTGATATAGTAGTTATTAACGAAAACTAGATATAGGAAATAATACCAAGCAATAAAAGATAAACTTGCTTGGAGTTAAATTAATTTGCTCTATGTCAAATTTTTATTAATAAGTGCTATAGCTGAATACCCACAATTTAATTTAATTTAATTTAAGGAGGTTTTGTGAAAAAAATTATCATCATCTCTGTTGCTTTACTTTTTTTCTCTTTTAAAGCCTTAGCTTCTTCTACGATTACCGAATTAGTCAATATTCCTACGGCTCATACCTTAGTTAAAGGTTTCTTTGACTTAAACTGCAAGATGTATAACGAAGGAGGGGTTTTTGTCAAAATAGATTTAGGTATTACTAACCGACTAACGATAGGAACTTCTTTAGATGTAGAAAAGGTGATTGGAGATCAAAAGATGGAGAGCGATCTTCCTCCTTTTATTTCAGCTAAATATCATCTTTTAGATGGCACTAAGTATATACCGGCTATCGTAGCGATAGGATATAATTCTTTAGGTTATCCCAGATACGAAGGTAAGATTAAATTTTCATCTCAGGAATTAAAAGGACCTTATCTTTCTTTCACCAAACCTATACTACCATTAGGACTTAACGGTCATGCTCATGCTGGAGTTAATTTTGATACTCATGGTTTTAAAGACTCTTCTATTTATCTTGGTTTAAATTTATTTATTAACCCGGAGTTACTCTTGGTTTTAGAAGCTAACTCTATAAGATTTAACCATCAGGAAGAGGAAAAAAATGTTCATGGGGGAATAAGATTTGCTGTTAACCAACAATTTGAGATTGAATTAGACTTTAAGAATCTTTCCCATGGTTCGGTAACCAGACAAGTTAAAATTCGGTATTTAAGTACTTTATTTTAGGTTTTATTAAGGTTTAAGATATGGCTTTTGTTGGATCTCTCGATTTTGAAAAACCTATTGATGGAATTGAACAAAAGATTGCTGAGCTTTTTAAAGTTACTCAAGAAAAAGGAATTGATTTTTCCAAGGAAATTGAAGCATTAGAGATTAGAGCTACCGAGATCAAGAAGCAAATATTTAGCAACTTAACTCCTTGGCAAAAAGTACTAATTGCTCGTCATCTTAATCGCCCTTCCACGGTAGATTATATAAGGAAGATATTTTCAGAGTTTGTAGAGCTTAGTGGTGATAGACTTTTTAGAGATGATAAAGCTTTAGTCGGAGGAATAGCTAAATTAGATGAAAATAAGGTTTTGGTAATAGGACATCGTAAGGGTAAAGATACTAAGAGTAACTTGGAGTATAATTTTGGGATGCCTCATCCAGAAGGATATCGTAAAACTGTTCGATTAGCTCAGATAGCGGAGAAATTCTCAAAACCATTAATTACTTTTATTGACACTCCAGGTGCTTATCCAGGAATAGGCGCCGAAGAACGAGGCCAAGGTGAAGCCATTGCTAGATCTTTACAAGTCTTTTCAAGGCTTACCGTTCCTATCATCGTAGTCATTATTGGCGAGGGAGGTAGCGGAGGAGCTTTAGCGATAGGAGTAGGAGATCGGATCTTGATGTTAGAGCATGCTGTTTATTCTGTAATTTCTCCTGAAGGATGTGCTGCTATTTTATGGAATAATCAAAGTAAGGTCAAGGAAGCCGCTAAAAATCTTTCTTTAACTTCAGATAATTTGATGAAGTTAAAGGTAATAGACGAGATCATTAAAGAACCTATAGGAGGAGCTCATCGTAATCCTGAAGAAATTTTTAATTCAGTCAAGTTGTCTATCTTAAATAATTTAAGAGAACTTCAAAAGATACCTGTTTCTAAACTAGTTTTAGAAAGGTATCAAAGATTAAGAAAAATTGGAAAATTTATAGAATAGGAGGAAAGAAGTTTGTGATTATTAGGGATTATGAGAAAGATAATAAGATAGAGATTCCAGAAGAGATGCCACTTTTACCTTTAAGAGATATTGTTATCTTTCCTTATATGGTTGTTCCTCTTTTTGTAGGCAGAGAAAGATCTGTCGTGGCTTTGGAAAAAGCAATCTTAAAAGAGCGCTTAACCTTATTATGTACTCAAAAGAAAGCCAATGTTAATGAACCCTTAGAAGATGATATTTATAAAATGGGCACTATTTCTGAAATACTACAACTTTTAAAACTTCCAGATGGAACAACTAAGGTCTTAATTGAAGGAATTGCTCGAGCCAGAGTGGTAGAATATTTAGAAAATCCTGATTATTTTTATGTAAAGATAAAAAAAGTAAGGGAAGAGTTTTTTAAGACCAGCAAGATGGAAGCCTTAATGCGCATGTTGATTAGTGAATTTGAAGAATATATTAAATTAAATCCTCATCTTCCTTCTGAGGCAATGTCGATTATCAAAAATATAGATAATCCTGGGAGATTGGCTGATGTGATTAGTGCTCATTTAAATTTAAGTGTGGCTAATAAACAAGAAATTTTGGAACTAGTTGACTATGAAGAACGAATTAAGAAGATTTTTACTTTATTAAACTCAGAGATTGAAATCTTAGGAATTGAAAAAAAGATTCAAGGAGAAGTCCGGAAGCAAATAGAGAAATCACAAAAGGAATATTACCTCCATGAACAAATAAAAGCTATTCAAAAAGAATTAGGTAAAGGCAATGATTCGATCAATGAAATTAAGGAGATCAAGAAACAAATAAAAGAAGCTAAGCTACCTAAGGAAGTTGAAGAAAAATCATTAAGAGAGCTTTCGCGTTTAGAAAAAATGCCTCTTATGTCTGCAGAAGGGGCGGTAATTAGGAACTATTTAAGTTGGGTGGTTTCTCTTCCCTGGTCTAAACAAACTAAGGATAAGATTGATATTGACGAAGCGGAAAAGATTTTAGAGAAAGATCACTATGGTTTAAAGAAAGCCAAAGAAAGAATTATTGAATATTTAGCTGTCCAAAAATTAGTTAAAAAGATGAAAGGTTCCATTTTATGTTTTACGGGACCTCCAGGGACAGGAAAAACTTCAGTCGCTAAATCTATTGCTAAAGCGATGGGAAGAAAATTTGTCCGTCTTTCTTTAGGAGGAGTAAGAGATGAAGCCGAAATTAGAGGTCATCGCATGACTTATGTTGCGGCTTTGCCAGGAAGAATTATTCAGTCGATTAGAAAAGCTGGTTCTAAAAATCCTGTCTTTTTGTTAGATGAAGTAGACAAGATGAGTACAGATTTTAGAGGCGATCCTTCTTCTGCCTTATTAGAAGTATTAGACCCAGAACAAAATAGTTCCTTTAGTGATCATTATTTAGAAGTTCCTTTTGATTTATCTGATGTCATGTTTATTACCACGGCCAATGTTTTATACTCTATTCCTATTCCTCTCCAAGATCGGATGGAAGTTTTAGAATTTCCAAGTTATACTGAGGAAGAAAAAAAGAAAATTGCCGAACAGTTTTTAATTCCTAAACAAGTTAAAGCCCATGGCTTAAAGAAAGAAAATATTAAGATTAGCTTGGAAGTCCTGACTTCGATTGTTGGGAAATATACTCGAGAGGCAGGAGTTAGGAATTTAGAACGAGAATTAGCTACTTTATGTCGAAAAGTAGCTAAAGACATAGTAAAAGGTAAGAATAAGAAGAAATTGTATCTAATTACAGAGGAAGATTTAGTTAAATACTTAGGTCCCTCTAAATTTAAAAAAGAAATAACCGAAGAAGAAAATAAAGTAGGTGTCGTTACAGGATTAGCTTGGACTTCGACCGGAGGTGATATTTTAACAGTGGAAGCTACTTTAATGCCAGGAAGAGGTAATTTAATTTTAACTGGTCAATTAGGTGAAGTAATGAAAGAGTCGGCCCAAGCAGCTTTAAGTTATGCTCGTTCCAATGCAAAATTATTAAATATTGATGATCTTAATTTTTATAAGAAATCTGATCTCCATATTCATTTTCCAGAAGGAGCTATTCCTAAAGATGGTCCTTCGGCTGGTATAACTATGGTAGTAGCCTTAGTATCTTTGTTAGTTAATAAGGCAGTAAATCGTAAAATAGCGATGACTGGTGAAGTTACCTTGCGAGGTAGAATTTTAGCGATCGGAGGGATTAAAGAAAAGATTTTAGCTGCTCATCGAGCTAATTTATTTAAAGTGATTATTCCTAAAGATAATGAAAAAAATCTAATTGATGTTCCTAAAGAAGTATTAGATAAGTTAGAAATAATCTTGGTAGAGAATGTAGAAGATGTCCTAAAAGTAGCTTTAATAGAAAAAGAAAAGATCTTGGAGAAAAAAGATCAATAGATTTTTAGGAGGAGGTAAAGAATGGCCGAGATAAAGATAGAAAAGCCTTCTATTGAAAAATTAGAATCAATAGGAGTAAAGAATTGGAGTAGCTGGGAATGCAAGCCATCAACTTTTGATTGGGAATATACTAGTGATGAAACGGCGTATATTTTAGAGGGAAAAGTAAAAGTTATTACTTCGACAGAAGAAGTAGAAATTAATAAAGGAGATCTGGTTACTTTTCCCAAGGGACTTAAGTGTACCTGGAAAGTAATGGAAAAGATTAGAAAAGTATATAATATGTAATTTGGGTTCTTTCGTAATTATTGTAGATATCTCCTATGATTTAATAACCCGCAAGGCTGGTGAATTTTCAGCCTAAAGTAATCAGCGTCCTTGTATCCGTAAGCTATACATTTAAGTTGCTTAATTTTATTGTTAATCCCTTCTGATATAGCCGAGCTTATCTTTTTCTTGAACCAGTTAATGATGTACTGTAGTTTATCCCGGAAGCTTTCGGCGATAATCCTAAAGGTTCCTACGGCGCTTGAGAGCGCGTCTTTGATCCAATTCTCAAGATAGCCTTGTGCTTCTTTCGGGAGACTCGTAATCATAGACCTTAAGAAAGCTTTCTTTTAAAAGCATGGCCTTATAAATCGGCTCGTTGATTTCGCAGAGCCTTTTCAAATAACCCGCTTGACTTTCACTAAGAATTTGGGTTTAAGGCAAAGACTGATTTTGAAGAGGGATTGAAAAAAACAATTGCATGGTATAGAAATACTTGTTAGCTAACAAGTATTTGGTTACAGTAAGAAGTCTGAGATGCTGGAGGCATATCTCTATCTCCTCTCAGCTTAGTATCATCTCTGCCGTCTTTATTTCGGACTTCGCAAAATGATGTAGCAACTATTCAATGACAACAGGTGAATTTTTAATGGTAGCTTTCTTCTTCGCTAGGAAAGAGACTTGTTTCTACATCTTTTATAAAGCTTCTTACTGCATCTTTAATAATTTGATTTAGGTTGACATATGGTCTTACAAATTTAGGCATCTTTTTATCAGAAATACCCAATAAGTCATTAATGACTAAGACTTGTCCATCGCAGTGTTTTCCTGCACCAATTCCAATAGTAGGAATGTTTACTAAATTAGTTATTTCTAAAGATAGTGAAGAAGGAATACATTCCAGGACTAAGGAAAATACTCCTGCTTCTTCTAAGAGTTTAGCATCTTCAATAATCTTTTTAGCGCTTTGACTATCTTTGCCTTGAACTTTGTAGCCACCTATTTGGCAACAATGTTGAGGAGTAAGTCCAAGGTGTCCCATTACTGGGATTCCAGAAGAGACTACTGCTTTTACTTTATCGATAATCTCCTTGCCGCCTTCCATCTTTACTGCGCCAGCTCTCCCTTCCTTTATTAATCTACCAGCATTGTAAATAGCATCTTTGACATCCACTTGATAAGAAAGAAAAGGCATATCTATGGCCACCAAGGAATAATTAGCTGCTTTAGTTACTGCTTTGGCATGGTGAATCATTTCTTCCATCGTTACTGGTAAGGTGTCTTGGTAGCCTAAAACTACCATCCCCAAAGAATCACCCACTAAGATAATATCTACTTTCAGTTCGTTTAAGATAACTGAGACTTGGTAATCATAAGCGGTAAGCATAGTAATCTTTTTAGTCTGCTTATATTCTCTTATCTTGGTGGTAGTAATTATTGACAAATTATTTTCTCGCAAAATTAAGTCTTATTTATTGCCTAATGGCTTTCTTTTATTCTCTTATCTTTTATTTTCTTATCTTGGTGGTAGTAATTATTGACAAATCATTTCCTCGCAAAATCAAAGGTAAACATATTGCTTTTGTAAAAAGCATAAGTAGCCGAATAAAGAAGTCTGAACAAAATTCTTTATTCGAGAATTTATCCATCTGGATATTAGTCCATTCCCTCAAAATAATCAAGTAGAAAAATTGCCCGTGTTAGCCGCAGCATTTTCGCAGTCCTGTTTGTCATGTCCATTTTGAAGTAAGATAAATTCAGGAATAAGAGAAATTACTTTGTTTTGTCCATGTGCAACAATGACAGGATTTAATTTATCATGAATAAAAATTGCTGAGATTTTTTAATTGACAGGAGAGCAATTTTCGATAGACTTAAAGATAGTTATCATCTTAGTAACCGTTTAGTAATCAGCAGTCAGCTAAGGTTAACAAAATCAGGTAGTAGTGGATAATCCTCTTCTCTCTTGCCTTAATGGACTTATTCCTGATAAAACTACTATCTGAAAACTGATACTTGAACGGTTACTCATCTTTATCCTTAATTTCCAATAATTTTAAAAGTGGCATAAAAGTGGCAAATATAATGAAAGTAGCTATGTATTATAGTAATAATGATATCCGATTAGAAGAGATAGAGATACCTAAAATTGGTCCTCATGAAGTATTAATTCAAATAGAAGCAAGTGGCATATGTGGAAGTGATATTATGGAATGGTATCGCCTTCATAAAATTCCTTTGGTTTTAGGCCATGAAATTGCTGGAACAATTGTAGAAACAGGAAAAGAAGTAAGCCAGTTTAAAAAAGGAGACAGGGTTTCGGTCTCCCACCACGTTCCTTGTAATAACTGCCATTATTGTTTAAATGATCACCAGACGGTATGCGAAACCTTAAGAAAGACTAATTTTGATCCCGGTGGATTTTCACAATATGTTCGAATTCCTGCTCTTAATGTCGATAGAGGTATATACCTCTTACCCCACAAAGTATCTTTTGAAGAAGCCACCTTTATTGAACCTTTGGCTTGTGTTATCAGGGGTCAAAGGATAGCTAAAATAAACCTCTTTCATACTCTACTGATTATCGGCAGTGGTATGGCTGGATTATTACATATTTACTTAGCTAGGACTATGGGTGTCCATCGAATTATAGCTACGGATATTTCTTCTTATCGCTTAGAAGCAGCTGTAAAGTTTGGCGCTGATTTTGCTTTTCATGCCCAAGAAGATATACCAAATCGCCTCCGTCAAGTAAATGAAGGATACTTAGCTGATGTCGTTATCTTGTGCACGGGAGCTCTCCCTGCCATTAATCAAGCTTTAAATTCAGTCGAACGAGGAGGAACTATTCTCTTTTTTGCCCCTACCGACAAAGGAGTGACGATTCCTCTTTCTATTAACGATGTTTTTTGGCGTAGTGAAATAACTTTGACTACTTCTTATGCCGGTAGTCGGGCTGATCATATATCAGCTTTAAAAATGATTGCTGCTCAAAGAGTAAAAGTAAGTGAAATAATTACCCATCGGTTGCCCTTAGCCAGAACTGGCGAGGGATTCCAATTAGTAGTCTCTGCTCAAGATTCCATCAAGGTAATTATTGAACCACAAAAAATAGGATAAGATAATAACTTAAGAAAGTTTATAAAACTTTTTAGATTAATAAAAATTTTAAATTTAGATAAATGGAGGAAAGTAAAGATGATTTTAGTTACTGGAGCTCAAGGTATGGTAGGAAGTTACTTAAAAGAGGAGTTTCAGGATGAAGAGTTAGTCTTAACAGATATTGATTCTTTAGATATTAGAGACTCCAATAAAATCTTTAAGACTATCTCTAAATTAAAGCCAGAATTCGTGATTAATTTAGCTGCTGAAACGGATGTCGATAAATGTGAAATTGAGATAGACCATGCTTTTCAAACAAATATAATTGGCACTCAAAATGTAGCCTTAGCTTGCCAAGCTAATGATATAATTATGGTCCACATTAGCACAGCCGGAGTCTTTGACGGTAACAAACACGAACCTTACACAGAATTTGATGCTCCTAATCCTCAAAATGTTTATGGAAAGACAAAGTGGGAAGCAGATAAAGTAGTGATGCAGGCTCTTAAAAAATATTATATATTTCGACCAGGTTGGATGATAGGAGGAAAGGAAAAAGATAAGAAATTTGTAAGTAAGATTGTCAAGCTTGTTCAAAAAGGTTGTCCTGTTTTAAAAGTAGTTAATGATAAATTTGGTAGTCCTACTTATGCTAAAGAATTGGTTCGAGGAATAAGGCAGATTATCAAGACAGGTTATTTTGGGCTTTATCATATGACTAACAAAGGAGTATGCAGCCGATATGAAGTGGCTTTAGAGATAGTAAAATTTATGAAAAAGGATATTTTGGTAATGCCTATCTCCTCGGCTGCTTTTCCTTTGCCTGCTTTTCGGGTTAGATCTGAAGCTATGAGAAATTATAAATTAGATTTATTGGGGCTAAATAAGATGAGTAACTGGCAAGATGCTTTGCGCGACTACCTAAAAAGCTGGTTAGAGAATTTTGAAGAGGTAGTAAAATGATCCTAGTTACTGGTGGTAAAGGCATGGTAGGAAGTTATTTAAGAGAAGTCTATGACAAAAAAGAGCTCTTCTTGACAGACTTAGAAGAATTAAATATTTGCGATCAAGAACAAGTCTTCTCCGTTATAGAAAAAGTAAGACCAGAAGGAGTTGTTCATTTAGCGGCTGAAACTAATGTAGATAAATGTGAAATCGAAGTAGACCATGCTTATCGAGTAAATGTTTTAGGTACTTACTTTTTAGCCTTAGCTTGTCAAAAATATAATCTTGAAATGACCTATCTTAGCACTGGAGGAGTCTTTGATGGCCAAAAGACAGAGCCTTATACTGAATTTGACATCCCTAATCCTTTAAGTGTATATGGCCAGACTAAATTAGAAGGAGAAAATGTAGTCAAGTCTTTATTAGACAAGTTCTTTATTATCCGAGCAGGTTGGATGATAGGAGGAGGAAAAAAAGATATAAAATTTGTGGGTAAAATTGTTCAATTAATGAGAGAAAAAGAAGAATTATTGATAGTTAATGATAGATTTGGAACTATCACTTACGCTAAAGAATTAGTCCTTAATATGAAAGAACTTCTTAAGACTAAATTCTATGGTACTTACCATTTAGCTAATGAAAGAGTATGTAGCCGATATGATGTTGCTTTAGAGATTGCCAAGATATTAGAAAAGGATATCAAGATTAAGCCTATTTCTTCAGCTGCTTTTCCTTTAGCTGCTCCCCGGGCACGTTCTGAAGCAATTAAAAACTATAAGTTAGAACTTATGGGATTAAATAAGATGAGGCCCTGGAAAGAAGCACTTAAAGATTATTTAAAGGAAATATGCTCCTAAAAGAGTAAGTGTTCAGCTACCAGCGGTTAGTTTTGAGCACCACCCCCTACCCCCGCCAGCGGGGGATACAAGGCATTACAGCCCAGTAATCCGTTCAGCCAGAAGCAGGAAAATCAAGGCAAAAACGAAATGCACGCGATTGGACACTTTTTCTCTATAGTCTAACACTGCTAAAAACTGTTTAAGCTTCAGGCTAAATGCTTACGCAATACCTTAATTAAGAAACTATATTTTAGGAGAACAGCTTAAAAGGATAATTACTACTTAAAAAATTTTAAGGAGGAGGATTTATGAAGGTTTTAGTTACGGGAGGAGCAGGTTTTATTGGGTCTAATTGCTTGGATAGACTGGTTGAGGAAGGCATAGAAGTAGTAGTGGTGGATAATCTATCTACGGGACATCTAGAAAATATTCATAAAAAAGCTAAATTTTATCAACTGGATATTAACGAGCTTACGATTTCTGAGATCTTTGAAAAAGAGAAGTTTGATTATCTTATTCATTTTGCCGCCCAGATGAATGTTCGTCATTCTTTAAAAGATCCTCTCTTTGATGCTAAGGTTAATATCTTAGGCTCTATTAATCTAATCGAAAATTGTAAAAAATTTAAAGTTTCTAAATTTATTTATATTTCTACCGGGGGAGCAGTCTTTGGCGAACCTAAATACCTACCAGTAGACGAAGCCCACCCTATCAATCCCCTCTGTCCTTATGGAGCCAGTAAGCATACCGTAGAACACTACCTTTATATGTACCAAGAAAACTACGATCTTAACTATACCATCCTCAGATACCCTAATGTCTATGGCCCCAGACAAGATCCTTTAGGAGAAGCCGGGGTTATCGCTGTTTTTACTCAACAAATGATAAAAAATATGCAGCCAACTATATTTGGAGACGGATTACAAACCAGGGATTATGTTTATGTAGGAGATGTAGTAGAAGCTACTTTTTTAGCTTTAACTAAAGGCGATGGAAAAACTTACAATATAGGAAGCGGCAAAGAGACCAATGTCAATGAATTATTCCAAACTCTAAAAAAGGTAACAAGTTTTAAATTAGATCCTGTTTATGGTGATCCTATTCCAGGAGAAATTAGAAGAATCTCTTTGAACGGAAGTTTGGCTAAAAAAGAACTTTCTTGGAAAGAACCTCTTTCTTTAGAGGAAGGAATAAATAAAACTGTAACTTACTATAAAAGATTTTTTAAAATTTTAGATTAATGAAAATTACTATCTTAGGCCATGATTTATCAAACAATAGTTTAGCTCGGGTCTATGTTTTAGCTAAGGTTTTATCGCGAAAACATACGGTCCAAATCATAGGACCAGTCTTTGGAGATGGTATTTGGACTCCTTGCCAGACAGGTGAATTTAGTTTTATCCAAGTAGTTGGAAAAAAGTATCCTTTCTTCTTGGCAGAAGCAAAAAAGATAATAGATAAAATTGAAGGAGATCTGGTCTATGCGGTTACTCCTCAGCCTTCAAGTTATGGAGTAGGTTTAATCAATAAAATTATCCACCAGACTCCCTTAATCTTAGACATCGATGATTGGCAGGTTGGTTTTTATCTTCACCAGTCAAGATTAAGCAGGTTTTGCAACTCCTTACGTCATATCTTATATCCCAACGCTTATCCTTACCTGCTATTAATGGAACGTTTAACCAAGTATGCCAATCAGGTAACCAGTGTCTCAAATTTTTTACAAAAAAAGTTTGGAGGAATTAAGCTTCCTCAAGGAAGAGATACAGATTTTTGTAATCCAGAAAGATTTAATAAAGAAGCCTTAAAGGAAGAGAGGCAATTAAGTAATTACCGTTTGGTGATGTTCTTAGGTACTCCTCGTTCTCAAAAAGGATTAGAGGAGACATTAGAAGCTATTATTAGACTAAAGAGGAATGATGTCAAGTTAATGATTATAGGGGTTACTAAGGATAATACCTTTATTAATCACTTAGCTCAAAAAGGGAAAGATAAACTTCTTCTTTTTGGGATGTGTTCTTTTAATGATATTCCTAAATATCTATCTATGGCTGACATTGTAGTTTTACCCCAAAGAGAAACTTCTTGGACAATAGGACAAGTCCCTTCTAAATTCTTTGATGCTATGGCTATGGCTAAACCTATTATTTCTACTAAAGTCTCTGAAATTCCAGAAATATTAGCCGGATGTGGTTTGGTTGTAGATACTAATGACATAGAAGCACTTTCTAAAAGTATCTCTTATCTTTTGGAAAACGAAGAAGAGGCAATAAGGCTTGGAAAGAAAGCCCGAGAAAAGTGCATTCAAGAGTATAGCTTTAATGCCTTAGAGAAGATTATCGATCAGATGTTTAAAAATATGGGACTAGAGAATTAAGTAATCATGGGAGAGTTAAAAGAAAAGACTGTTTCGGGACTTCGGTGGGTAGGGCTTTCTATTTTTAGCACCCGCGTTCTCCATTTTGTAACTAGTATTATTTTAGCCCGCCTTCTTTCTCCGGCAGATTTTGGCATTATTGCCATTGGGTTTTTAATCATTCAAGTTTTAGAAATGTTTCGTGACTTAGGAATCGGGCAAGCTATCATTTATAAAAAAGATGAGATTGAAAAGACAGCTGATACAGCTTTTATTCTTACCCCCATTATTGGTATTTCCTTGTTTGCCTTAGGATACTTAATTGCTCCTTTAATAGCTATCTTCTTTAAGAATGCTTCTCTTGCTCCAGTCGTTAAGCTATTAGCCTTGACGATTGTTTTATCTTCTTTAGAAGTAGTGCCTTCTTTCTTATTAGAAAAAGAATTGAGATTTAAAAAGAAGGTTATAGCTGAAATCTTACCTACCGTAGGATATACTGGGGTAGCTATTAGTTTAGCTTACTTGGGCTATGGTTTGTGGAGTATTGTTTATGGTCATGTTGTTTATAAAATTATGTCTTTAATCTTAATTTGGTATATTTCTTCCTGGAGGCCTAAGTTTCAATTTAACAAGGCTATTTCCAAGGAATTACTTAATTATGGTAAATATATTATCGGATCATGGTTGCTTATTTTTATTTATACTCATATTGATAGTATATTTATTGGAAAGATATTAGAAGCTTCAGCTTTAGGTCTTTATGCGATGGCTTTTAACATTGCTAATCTCCCCGCCACTAATATTACCCAATTAGTAAATAGAGTAATGTTTCCAGCTTTCTCTAAGATCCAGGAAGATAAAAAATTCTATAAAGTTACTTATCTTAAAGTGTTTAAGTGTATCTCCATTATTGTTATTCCTCTTTCCTTGGGCACTTTTGTGATTGCTGAAGATTTTATTAAGATTATTTTAGGAGAAAAATGGCAAGAAGCAATAATTCCATTACAAGTTCTTTCTTTTTATGGACTATTCCGTGCTTTAAGTGGCACGACAGGAAATATCTTCATGTCTACAGGCCAACCAAAGATTTTACAAAGAGTAGTAATGCTTCAACTTATCATTTGCCTGCCCCTTCTTTATCATACGACTAAGTTTTATGGTATATTTGGGATAAGCTTAGTTATGGTGGGATCCTTAGGAATAGGACTTATTTATGCTCTAAAAAAAGTGAGCAATATTTTAGAAATAAAGCCTTGGGAATATCTTAATTGCTTAAAACAACCTTTAATCTTTTCTTTAATCTCCATATTTTTAATTAAGTTAATTTATTGCCTGACCGTTATTTCTATAAACATTTACTCTCTTTCCATCTTTGTAGTCTTAGTAATCATTAGCTACTTTTCTTTAGTCTTTATTTTTGAAAAAAAATATTTCCAGGAAATTTTAAGTATTTTTGGAATTGGTAAAAAGATATAGCAAAGATTAGCCCGGCTATCTCAGAGAGGTTTAATAATAAAATCGTAGAAATTAAGTTAATCTGTTTTGTAAAATCTTATAATTAGAATGGCTAACACAGGTTTCAAATTACCTGTTGACAAAGAAGAGTAATTTAAATATAATAAATTAATTTGGTATCTAGGAGGTTATAGTGAAGAGAACTTTTCAACCTAATAATCGAAGAAGAGCTAAGACGCATGGCTTTAGAATTAGAATGAGCACCAAAGGAGGAAGATCAGTTCTTAGTAGAAGGAGAGCTAAAGGAAGAAAGAAACTTACTCCTTAGTCTTAATCTATGAAAAACTTCTCGTTTTCTAAAAAAGAACATCTTTTATCTTTTAAAGACTTCAAAGTTGTTTACCAAAATAAAGAATTTTTTAATAACCAATATTTAAGTTTGTATATTTTAGCCCGAGAGGATGAAAATAAAAGAATTGGTTTTTCTGTAAGCAAAAAGGTTGGCCAGGCAGTAGTTAGAAATAAGATAAAGAGAATTCTTAGAGAAATTTATAGATTAAATAAAGATAAGATCAAAAATAATCTTGATCTTATTGTGGTAGTAAGAAAGATATTTCCAGTTATCTCTTTTGAATCTATAGAACCATATTTTATGGGCTTATTCATAAAAGCTAAGTTATTAAATTAAGTGGTCAATGAGGATGGCAAGGATAGCAATTTGGTTGATAGAATGTTACCAAAGATATATTTCAATTCTTATAGGAAATCACTGTAGATTTATTCCCAGTTGTTCTCAATATGCTAAATTAGCGATATTGAAGTATGGAATAATGATGGGAAGTTTTCATATTTTAAAGAGAATTTTAAGATGCCATCCTTTTTGCTTACCTGGATACGATCCTTTACCGTAGGAATTAATTATGCAAAAAAGGATGATTTTAGCCATATTTTTATCGGCCTTAGTGCTCTTTTTCTATAATCACTACTATTTTCAGTATATTTCTCCAAAGAAGATTTCCCCAAAAAAAGAAACAGCTCTTTCAACAAAGAATACCAAAGAAATTCCTTCTCCAGAAAAAACTACCACCTTCTTGCTTAAAGGAAAAAAGATAGTTTCTCCTCAAGAAATTCCCATTTTAGATATTCCTCTAAATATTCCTCCTGAAAAATTAACTGTTAAGACTAATCTTATCGAAGCAAAAATTTCTCCTTATGGAAATATTTACTCTTTTGAATTAAATAAATATCTTGCCAACCATGATAAGGTTCTTCTAGTAAAGAAGATTGAAGGTTTTACTGGTCCTCTCTCCACAACTTTTCAAACAAAAAACTTGGTCTTAAAAGACTTTAATTCTATCAATAACTATGAAAAAGAGTTTATTTATCTCGATCCAGGTAATCCAGAGATAAAGCTAATCAAGAGATATGTATTTTATCCTGAAAAATATTCCTTTGATCTTTGTTTAACCTTACAGAATAACACCTCTTCCAATCTTCAAGCCAATAATTTAGCTCTATCTTGGAATTCTTCAAATATAGGGCTCATAGACAAGGGAACGCAAGCAGAAAAAAACTTTCAATCTTATTTTAAGAATGGAAAGATGGATAAAGTTAAGTATAAAGGAGAAGGGTTTTTAGAGAAAGTTTCGGCTATGTTTACAGGCCAAAAAGAAGATTGGGAAGAAATTAAGACTTGCCAACTCTTAAATAATATATCTTGGGTTGCCGAGAGTGATCAGTATTTTACTTTAGTAATAGTTCCCGAAGGTGAGGTAAATAAGGTAGTTTTTAATAAGGATATTAAGAATAAAATGTCTACCTCTATTTATTTAAACGATAAAATAATTAGTCCTCATGGAGATTTTAATTTTAAGTTTAAGATTTATTTAGGTCCCAAAAAATTTGAAGAACTTAAAGCTCTTTCTAAAAACGTTGAAGATCTTTCTGAATTAAATTCCATAGCTTTAATCTTACTTTGGGCTTTAAAAAGTTTATATAAATGGTGTCACAATTATGGAGTAGCGATAATACTATTAACTATCTTGATAAAAATAATTCTTTATCCTCTAACCGCTAAAGGTTTAAAATCAATGAAAGAGATGAGTAAAATTCAACCTAAACTTGCTGAATTAAAAGAAAAATATAAAGACAATAAAGAAAAATTTAATCAAGAGTTAATGCTTTTATATAAAAAATATAAAGTTAATCCTTTGGGAGGATGCTTGCCTTTAATTTTGCAGATACCAGTATTTTATGCACTATTTAATGCTCTTAACGCCGCCATTGAACTACGAAATGCAAAGTTTATTTTTTGGTGGCAGGATCTTTCTCAGAAGGATCCTTATTATATCCTTCCTATCCTAATGGGTGCGACCATGATTATTCAACAAAAGATGACTCCTACTACTGATCCTACTCAAGCTAAGATAATGCTTTGGATGCCAGTTGTCTTTACCGTTATGTTCTTAAACTTTCCCGCTGGTTTAATGTTATACTGGATAGTTCAAAATATCTTATCTATTGGTCAACAATATCTAATCATGCGAAGTGAAAAATAGGAGGGAAGTTAAATCTTTAGGAGGAAAATGAAATTTCTAGGAGGAGGTTATAATGAAAACTTTGGAACAAGAAGGAAGAACTACAGAGGAAGCGATTGAGGAAGCTTTAAAAAAGCTTGGCATTACCAGAGAAGAAGCTAAGATAGAAATTTTAGATGAAGGTAGCAGGGGCTTATTTGGCTTGGTAGGTTCTAAGCCAGCTAAAATAAGAGTTATCGTTGATCGCAAGACAAGCAAGGTAGCGGTAGAGCTGGTTAGTAAAATTCTAGAGTTGATGAAGATAGAAGCTAAAATAGAAGTTAAGGATGAAAAAGAAGCTATTTTAATAAATATTGAAACTTCGGATAGTAAAATTATTATTGGGAAGAGAGGTCAAACCTTAAATTCTCTTCAGTATTTGGTTAATTTATTAATTAATAAAGATAAAAAAGATCAATTATGGGGGAAAATTATTATTGATACCGAAGATTATCGAAAAAGAAGAGAGGATACTTTAAGAAACTTAGCTTACCGTTTAGCCAATAAGGTTGATAAGACAAAAAGAGATTTAAGCCTTGAGCCTATGAATGTTGAGGATAGAAGGACAATTCATGCTGCTTTACAAGATCACAGATTTGTAGCGACTGAGAGCATAGGGGAGGGTATAAATCGAAGAGTGATAATTACTCCTAAAAAAAGATAAAGATATCTCGAAAATTCGTAAGTATTAACTAATGGTTACCGACTTATAACACTTATTAATGAAAATTTGACATAGAGCAAATTAATTTGAGTGCCAACGAGTTTATCTTTTATTGCTTGGTATTATTTCCTATATAAGGTTTTCGTTAATAACTACTATATGAAGATTAATATTTATAAAAAAGATGAAGGTATCTCGAAAGTTTAATATTCATAAAAGAAAAACAGCCAAGGAATATTCTAAACTTTGCCGGAAACTTAATATTATCTATTCCATCCTCTATCTAGTTCTGCTCCTTGTTTTCTTAATTAGCGAGGCTTCTCTTTGGTTAGAGGGTACTCTTTCTTCATATCTAGAAAAAGATTGGCTGCTTAATGCTGCTTATTTCTTTATTGTTTTAATCTTGTTTAACCTTATTACCTTACCTACTGATTTTCATGTAAGTTTCGTAGTAGAGCATAAGTTTAATCTTTCCAATCAAAGTATTCCTGCTTGGATTTTAGAAAATATTAAAAAGACTATTGTTTCTCTGGTCGTTGGGTTAATACTTATTGAGACTATTTACTACTTCTTACGAGGTTATCCAAATTTTTGGTGGGTTTATACTTCGATAATCTTTACATTTTTTAGCATCATTCTTAGTCACTTGGCCCCCTTGATCTTAATTCCTCTTTTTTATAAACTAATTCCGATAGAAGATGAAATTTTAAGAAATAAGCTTATTAATTTATGCCAAAAAATGAATATTTCTGTCAAGAATGTTTATAAGATTAATCTCAGTAAAGAGACCAAGAAAGCCAATGCTGGCTTAACAGGTATAGGAAATACACGTTGTGTGATCTTAAGTGATACTCTTCTAGAAAAATTTAGCCATGATGAAATAGAAGTCGTCTTTGCTCATGAATTAGGGCATCATTATTATGAACATCTTTGGAAGTTAATAGGCGTAGAAGCGATTGCTTCTTTTGTCTGTTTTTACTTGGTAAATCTTTCTTTAAAGTATTTAGGAGCTTTATTTGGTCTTTCCGAAGTATCGAATATTGCTAACCTACCCTTATTAATTCTTTCTTTTTCTATCATTTCCTTTATCTTTTTACCTTTAAAGAATAGTATTTCTCGAATAATGGAAAAGAATGCCGATAAATTTGCTTTAGAGGTTACTTTAAATCCTCTCTCTTTTATAAGTAGTATGATTGCCTTAGGTGATCAAAATCTTTCTGAAATCAAAGTCCATCCTTTTATCGAAGCATATTTCTTTAGCCATCCTTCTCTTCTAAAAAGAATAAAGATGGGGTATAGCTTAATTAAAGTTAAATAGTTTTTCATCATAGTAGCTTTTTAACTATCATGAATACATACTACACTACCTTAAATGCCCATCAGAGAGGAATTTTTATTCTTTATTCTGAAGAAGGACTTAAATTTGTGAAACTTTCTTCTAAATTAGAAGAGTTAACAAAAGAGATAGAAAATTTAACTCAAAGATCAGATCTAAGATTAGAAGAAGATTTAAAAAACTACTTTAAAGGCAAGAGTATACTTTTTAGAGATTATAAACTTGATTTTTCAAGGATAAGTGAATTTCAGAAAAAAGTTTTGATGGCTACTTTAGATATTCCATACGGAGAAACAAGAAGTTACAAATGGGTAGCTATCCAGATTGGGAAAGACAAAGCCTACCAAGCAGTAGGACAAGCTTTACATAATAATCCCTTGCCTATTATTATTCCTTGCCATCGAGTAATTAAAGAAGACGGAAAGCTGGGTGGTTTTTCCGGTGGCTTAGACTGGAAGAAGAGATTATTAACCTTGGAGCAAAAAAATGTTGGAATTAATTCTTAAAAAAATATTTGGCACCAAACAAGAAAGAGATCTGGCAAAACTTACCCCGGTGGTGGAAGAAGTTAATCAATGGGAAGAGGAATTTTCAAAAATCTCAGATCAAGTTTTAAAGAATAAGACTGTAGAATTTAAAGAAAGATTAAAAAAAGGAGAAACTTTAGAAGATATTTTACCAGAAGCATTTGAAGTAGTGAGAGAAGTTTCTAAAAGAACTCTCTCTATGCGCCATTTTGATGTCCAAATTATGGGAGGCATTGTTCTTCATCAAGGAAAGATAGCCGAGATGAAGACAGGAGAAGGTAAGACTTTGGTGGCTACTTTGGCGGTGTATTTAAATGCTCTTTTAGAGAGAGGAGTCCATGTAATTACCGTAAATGATTATTTAGCCCGTCGAGATGCTCATTGGATGGGACCAATATATGAATTTTTAGGGCTTAAGGTAGGTGTTGTCCAACATGATATGGGGTATAAAGAACGAAGATTAGCTTATCGTGATGATGTTACTTATGGTACTAATAATGAGTTTGGTTTTGATTACTTACGAGATAACATGGTCCCTAACATAGAGTTAAAAGTCCAAAGAGGGCATTTTTATGCAATTGTGGATGAAGTAGATAGCATCTTAATTGATGAAGCTCGAACCCCTTTAATCATTTCTGGGCCTACCGAAGAGTCTACCGATAAATACTATACTATTAACCGGCTTGTTCCTAAATTTAAGATAGAAGCTGACTTTCAAATCGATGAAAAAACAAAAACAGTCTCTCTTGCGGAAGAGGGCGTAAAAAAAGCAGAAAGATTATTAGGGATTAGTAATTTGTTTAACCCTAAAAATATCGAGGTGGTTCATCATATCATTCAAGCTTTAAAAGCTCATTATTTATTTAAAAATGAGGTAGATTATATTGTCAAAGATGGTGAAGTAATTATTGTCGATGAATTTACAGGACGACTTATGCCGGGAAGACGATATAGCGAAGGTCTCCATCAAGCCTTAGAAGCTAAAGAAATGGTCAAGATTGCTAAAGAAAACCAAACCTTAGCGACCATAACTTTTCAAAATTACTTTAGATTATATGAAAAATTAGCTGGAATGACTGGAACTGCCGATACCGAAGCTGAAGAATTTGACAAAATTTATAAATTAGAGGTAGTAGTTATGCCTACCAATAAACCGATGATCCGCCATGACTATCCTGATGCTATCTATAAAACAGAAAAAGAAAAGTTTAAGAATATTGCTAAGGAGATTGAAGAATTATACCAAAAAGGTCAGCCAGCCTTAGTAGGCACCATTTCTGTAGAAAAATCAGAAAGGCTTAGTAAGATGCTAAGTAAAAAAAGTGTTCCTCATCAAGTTCTAAATGCTAAATATCATGAAAAAGAAGCTCAAATTATAGCTTTAGCAGGGCGAAAAAATGCAATAACTATTGCTACTAATATGGCGGGTCGGGGTACCGATATTGTCTTAGAAAAAGGAGTAGTTGAATTAGGAGGACTACATATTATTGGCACCGAAAGGCATGAGGCTCGAAGAATTGACAACCAACTACGAGGTCGTTCTGGTAGACAAGGGGATCCAGGTTCTTCTCGATTTTATCTCTCCTTAGAAGATAACCTGATGCGACTTTTTGGGAGTGAGCGGATCTCTAATCTTATGGGTAGGCTAAATATTCCTGAAGATCAACCCATAGAGCACAATTTAGTAACTAAAGCTATTGAAAGAGCTCAAAAGCAAGTAGAATACTATAATTTTGATATTCGAAAAAGACTTTTAGAGTACGATGATGTCATGAATGAACAAAGAAGAGTTATTTACCGGGAAAGAGATGCTATTTTAGAGGAAGAAGATTTATGGGAACATATCAAAGAACTTATCGAGGAAAATGTAGAAAGTTTAGTAGATTTATATTGTCCTTCTGATCTTTATTCTGAAGAGTGGGAAATTAAGACTTTAAAAGAAAAGATATCCCAGCTTACTAATACAAATTTTCAAAAACTTAAGTTTAACCACGAATTACAAGATTCTCAAAAATTAAAAGAAGAAGTATCAAATTTTATGATTAGCTTTTATCAAAACAAAAAAGAGAGCATCGACAAGGAATTAATGAATAACATCGAAAGAATGATTATGCTCCAAATTGTTGATTCTCATTGGAAGGATCATCTTTACGGTATGGATTGCCTAAAAGAAGGTATTGGTTTGCGAGCTTACGGCCATAAAGATCCTTTAGTTGAATATAAAAGAGAAGCTTTCCAGATGTTTGAAGGGCTAATTTATAAGATCAAAGAAGAGATTATGGAGTATCTATTTAAAGTAGAAGTTGCTTCTAAACCGAGAACTTCATCCGCCTCTCTTGAAGAGATCTCTTTAGAATCTGAGGAAGTTTTAAAGAATAAAAAGATGGGGCGCAATGACCTCTGCTATTGTGGAAGTGGAAGAAAGTATAAACATTGTCATGGAAAGTAAGTAATTATAGTAGTTATTAACGAAAACTAGACATAGGAAATAATGCCGAGCAATAAAAGATAAACTTGTTTGCCCTCAAATTAATTTGCTCTATGTCAAATTTTGGTTAATAAGTGCTATCTGATAAATAACTTGACATAATAGTTGTATTTCCACCCCCCTACCCCCGCCAGCGGGGGATAGGCTTGTCCTTGTCCGAAAAGGCAACGAAACAATGGACATTCACGAGGCTGTCCCCCGCTGGCGGGGGTAGGGGGGTGGATTTTCCCTACGAGGTATGTCAACTTAATTAATGGATTGCATATAAGTGCTGTAATGGTGGTTAATATAGCTGGTAGATCTAAAATAACTTGCGAGCTATCTTCATCATAAATTCAGGAGGTTTAATCTTGAGAAGCTGGAAAAGCTTTTCTATCAATTTAGCGATGTTTTTAAAAGAAGCATATAAAAAGCGGCTAAGTATGTAAAAATATTCCCCTAAATACTTTATATTTCCTTGACTATCAACAGCAAAAATACCCTTCTTAATATAAAAATTTCCTTCTTTGAAAGCTTTTAATAAATTCTCAGCAGAGAGATCTTTAACTTTTACAATGGTTTTCACCAATCCAAAATCTTTTAAGTTGTGAAGATCTAATCCTCCAAAGCCTAAAAGTTTATATCCTTCTCTTCTCAATCTTCGTAACATCTTAATATTTTGAAACTTAGGCATACCTTTACCATCTTCCCTTGCATTCCATATTTCTATGCCTGCAAATTTAGACAAAAGATGACTGGTTAATTTATAAGCTTCCTTTCTGTAGGGATGGGCTAAGATAGCTAAACCACCTTGACTTCTTATAAAGTCTAAGATCTTAACTGGATCATTTTCAAAAGTAAGATCTTGTAAACCTAAAGCTAAAATATGCAAACAGTTATTATCACAAGCAAATTCCATCCCTGGTAATAAGCAAAAATCCTGACTCGATAATCGTTGGCAATTAGCTAATAGTTCTTTATATTTCTCTTGACTAAACTCGTTGGGGTGCTCATTTAAGACGACAAATCTATATTTATGCTTTTGAGCCAAAGCAATAATTTCTTCTAAAGAAAGTTCACCATCATACGAATAAACAGAATGAACATGAAAGAGTCCGGCTATTTCCATTAGTCTTCCTTCTACTAGTCTTAATGTTCGTATCTTTATGATTAATCTTAGTTACGGATTTGGTATTTTGTAAATAGCTTATAAATCTCCATAATTACTAAAGGTAAAATGGAAATACCTAAGATTATACCCCAATCAGTTAAGTTCAAAGGCACGGTTCTAAAGATTGGCTGTAAGTACGGAACATAAATAATAGCTACCTGAGTAAGAATGATGAACAAAACAGACCATATTAGCCACCAGTTAGAAAAAAATCCAATCTTAAAACAGGAAACATTCTCACTTCTACAATTAAATATATGAAATTTCTGACATAAGATTAAGACCGTAAAGGCAACGGTTCTTGCCTTTACCAGATCCTGATAGGGATTATAAATTCCATATGCTATCAAGGTACACAGTCCCATGACTACTCCCTGAATAAACATTAAGATGCCTAAGGGTTTGGTGATGATTTTCTCTTTTGGTGAACGGGGTGGTTGTTTCATTATTCCTGACTCTGTTTTCTCAACAGATAGGGCTAAGGCCGGAAGTCCATCCGTGACTAAGTTTGTCCATAATATCTGCAAGGCTAAAAGTGGTAGGGGCATTCCGATGATCATGGCCACAAATATGACCAGTATTTCGCTGATATTACATGAAATCAAAAAATGGATAGCTTTCTTAATATTAGCATAAATCCTTCTCCCTTCCTTAATAGCCGCAACAATAGAGGCAAAATTATCGTCTGTCAGGATCATATCTGATGCCTCTTTGGTCACATCTGTCCCGGTAATACCCATAGCAATGCCAATATCGGCCTCTTTAACCGCCGGGGCATCATTAACACCATCACCAGTCATAGCGACGGTATATCCCTTTGCCTTTAAGGCCTTAACTATCCTTAACTTATTTGCTGGTGAGACACGGGCATATACCTTGACCTTCTCTACTATCTTTTCAAATTCTAAATCACTGAAGGCGTCAAGCTCTATTCCAGAAAGAGCCATATCCTTTGTCTCATCAAAGGTGTTTAACTCTTTAGCAATAGCTATGGCGGTAATCTTATGGTCCCCGGTAATCATCACTGTTTTTATACCAGCGGTCCTGCATTCAATCATAGCTGACTTGACCTCTTCCCGCGGCGGGTCAATCATTCCCATTAGTCCAAGAAAGGTCATCTCTTTTTCAATGTCTTTTTCATCATTAATCTCTCTATATCCAAACCCGATAACACGTAGGGCTTGCGAGGCAAATATCTCATTTGCTTGGAGGATAGTGGTTTTATCTTCCTCGTTTAATCTTCTTGTTTCACCCTGGCTATAGATATCTTTGCAAAGATTTAACAAGATATCGGGAGCGCCCTTGGTAAAGGCAATCCTTTTTCCATTAGGGTCCTTGTAAATAGTGGTCATCATCTTCCGTTCTGAATCAAAAGGAATCTCAGCCAAAGGCTCATATTCATTTAGCACCTCTTCTTGAGATAAGCCGGCCTTTTTTGCCGCGACAATTAAGGCCCCCTCGGTTGGGTCACCAATTATTCTCCAACCTTCCTCATTTTTATATAGCTTAGCATTATTACATAACAAACTTGTTTTTAACAAGAGCATCAGGCTTTGGTCTTGTTGAGGGGCAAGAGGAGATGCTTCCTGGTAAAATCCACCTTCAGGCTCATATCCCACACCAGTTAATTCAACCCACTTGTTAAAGGTAAAGATTCTTGTTACCGTCATCTCATTTTGGGTCAAGGTGCCTGTCTTGTCAGAGCAAATAACCATAACGCACCCTAATGTTTCTACCGAAGGCAATCTTCTTATCAAAGCATGTCTTCTCGCCATTTGCTGGACACCTAAAGCCAGGGTAATGGTTACCGCGGCTGGTAATCCTTCCGGTATAGCGGCTACGGCTACGGCTACGGCTGTAAGAAACATCTCTATTATTTTTCCTTGTTTCAATATCCCGACCACAAAGATAATGACACAAATGATCAGGCAAACATAAACTAACCACTTAGCAAACTGTTCTAACCGTCTTTGAAGAGGGGTTGACTCCTTTTCAACCGACTGAACCATATCGGCTATTTTACCAAGCTCGGTCTGCATTCCTGTCTTAACTGCTACACCTATCCCTTTACCAGCAGTAACAATAGTGCTCATAAAGGCCATATTCTTTTGGTCTCCAAGGCTAATCACTCCTTCAAAGCATCTTCCTGCATCCTTTGAAACAGGAACAGATTCACCGGTCAGAGATGCTTCTTCAATAGACAGCCGTTGGGAGTCTATTAACCTCAGGTCTGCGGGGACAATGTCCCCTGTTTCAAGAAGAATAATATCCCCCGGCACAATAGAGACTGTTGGTAAAACCTGAAGCTGGCTATCTCGAATAACCTTTGCGGTGGGAGCAGTCAGCTTTTTTAAGGCAGCAAGTGCCTTTTCCGCTTTAAACTCCTGAGCAAATCCCATAATAGAGTTAAAAACAACAATAGTTAAAATCGCAAGTGAATCAATCCATTCTCCAAGTATGCCTGAAATAATAGCCGCTCCTATTAAAACCAGGATAATAAAGTCCGTAAACTGACGGAGAAACATTGCCAAAGGACCAATCCGTTTTTTTTCCTTTAATTGATTAGACCCTGCCTCCTTTAATCTTTTTAAGGCTTCAGTTGAGGAAAGCCCTGTTACTTTGTTAGTTTGCCAGTGCGACAAGCACTCATCAATTGTTTTTATATACCAATTCATCTATCTCTCCTTTGAGGTAGTTTTAGATCGGATATTTCAGAGATTTATTGGGCATTGATAACTGATTAATATATTTTGTTTATATCTTGCACCTAACAAGTTATATTAAACAAGTCGTTTTATCTTGGTGGCGATAATGATATTTTAAGTCAAATCAACGATTTACATAATTATAACATACCCAACAGTGAATATATATATATATTATTAGCCATTCTCATTATAAGATTTTACAAAACAGATTCTAGGCCAGTATCAAAAACGAGATACTTATCACTCCAATCAGGTAAGGAATAAATATTGAGCAGCTACGATTTTCTTCATCATATTATCAAAATTTTTGTCCCACTTTTTCTCGCTTGATAGTGTATCGTATTCAAAAATGGTCGGGCTTGGAAAGCCATGCAGATAGAGATTAACTTTGGGAAGCCGCGCCATATCAGGTGAAATGTTGTAGCCGACAAAATGGTCCATTAAATTTTTTCGCTCATCCGGCGTAAGCAATTAAATCCCCCTGTGGCTTTGCTACTTTCCCCCTTTATCAACTTATCTTTACCCATATCTTTTACTGGACAAATTATCAAGGAGGAGCAGGAGAACCTTGACCCACTCTTCCATTGAATATCTTC